>MDTB01073509.1_pt1 | contig 80985 bp, 77 predicted proteins | sample 811161 | NCBI WGS metagenome assembly MDTB01 (sample SAMN05326650, study PRJNA326480) | marine metagenome | isolation source: seawater | place: Mediterranean Sea | collected 2009 | reverse complement strand
TAGAATAGTTCTATTTTTAGAATTCATCTTTGGAGCAAACTTTTTATCTAAAGACCAATTTCTAGATATATCTTTTAAAGATTTATATACGCCAATTTGAAAACCTGCCATTAAAGCAGCTCCTAGAGCTGTTGTTTCTTGAACTTTGGGCCTTAGAACTTTTACATTAATTATATCTGACAAAAATTGTGAAAACCAATTATTCATAACCATACCTCCATCAACTTTAACAATTTTTGGTCTTAAACCGTCATGTTTCATTGCTTCAAAAAGATCATAAGTTTGATAAGCCACAGATTCTATAACGGCTCTAACTATTTCCTTTGGACTTGTATCTCTAGTTAATCCACTTAAAAGCCCTCTTGCATTAGCATTCCAATGGGGTGCACCTAAACCAGTAAATGCTGGAACCAAATAAACATTTTTATTATTTTTTAAAGATTTAATTATTTTTTCTGTTTCTGAAGCTTTTTTTATAAATTTCATTCTATCTCTAAGCCACTGAACACCTGCACCAGCTATAAAAATTGATCCTTCCATAGCGTAAGTTGTTTTACCTTTTATTCTATAAGCTATAGTAGTTAATAATCGATTTTTTGAGTAAATTTTTTTATTTCCAGTATTTAATAAAACAAACGCACCTGTACCATAGGTACTTTTTAAAGAACCTGCTTCAAAACAACATTGACCAATTGTTGCTGCTTGTTGATCTCCTACTACACCAGAAATAGGAATAGATTTTCCAGTAATACTTGGATCTGTCATTCCAAAATCATCAGCAGAGTTTTTAACGGTAGGTAATATGTGTTTTGGAATTTTAAATATTTTTAAAATATTATCATCCCATTTATTTGTAGATATATTATAAATCATAGTTCTGCTTGCATTTGTAGCATCAGTTGCATGAACTTTCCCATTTGTTAATCGCCAAATAATAAAGCTATCAATAGTTCCAAAAAGTAATTCTTTTTTGGCAATTAATTTTTTTGCTAAAGGAACATTATCAATAATCCACTTGATTTTTGAACCTGAAAAATAAGGATCAATTAGCAAACCAGTTTTATTAAATATTGTTGTTTCTCTGTTTTGTTTTCTTAATCTTTTACAAAATTCTTCAGTTCTTCTATCTTGCCAAACTATAGCTTTGTATATTGTTTTTCCTGTTTTTTTATTCCATAAAATTGTAGTTTCTCTTTGATTAGTGATACCAATAGTTAAGATTTTACCTCTTGCATTTTTTGCTTTATTTATTACATCTCTGAGGGTTTTTTTTGTTGTATTCCAAATTTCTTCTGGATCATGCTCTACCCAACCATTTTTAGGAAAATATTGAGTAAATTCTTTTTGAGATGAAAAAATAGGATTTCCTTTTAGATCAAATAATATTGATCTAGTTGAGGTCGTACCTTGGTCTATTGAAATAATAAATTTTTTCATTTTAACTAAAATTTTCCCATTTAATCTCTAATTTTTTATCATCTAAAATAGCATTAATCATAGCTATCATTAATGGAAGTTTTGTTTCATCAAAATCTTTTTTAACTTTTTTACCAATTTCAAAAATTAATTCAGCTCCTTCAACAGTTACAGTGGGCATTTTATTTTTTTTTGCTTCAGAAAAAATAAATCCTTCACCGATTAAAGACCCCATTTTGCTATTTCTTCCTCCCGCAGAACTTACATATAAATCTCCTAAACCAGCTAAGCCTTTTACAGTTTCTTTGTTGCCATTTAAAAAATCAACAAATAATTCCATTTCATGAATTGATTGTCTTACCAACGTAGCTGAAGTATTTAAATATATGTTGCTTGCTTGATTATTTTTATTTAGACCAGGAGCAGCACCAATAGCCATAGAAAAAATATTTTTAATAGCTGCACAAACTTCAACTCCACTAATATCTTTACTTGTGGAGATATGATAATAATCTGTAGAAAGCATATCTTTTAATATATTTGCATAATTTAAATTTTTATTAGCAATAACAACTCCACTATGGACTCTATTAGCTAAACCAGCGGCTAAACAAGGTCCACCAACTGCTGATAAGTTTAGATTCTTTATTCCCTCAATATTTAATAATCTTTCTAATTTATCAATTAAAAGTTCATATTTTTCGTCCTTTACACTCAAACCTTTTGTCAACATTAATAAAGGTGGAATAGTATTATTTTTAGAAATTTTTTTAAGTTCTTTTGCGGCCCAATTGATACCTTTTGAGCTAACTCCTAAAACTATCAAGTCTATTTTTGATAAGAAAATGTTTTTAATTTCTTCATATTTAAAAAAATTAATCTTGGTAGAAATTTTCAGATTTAAACCCGAATGAAAAAAATCTTGTTTAATTTTATCAATAAATTCATTTTCTAAATGTGTGCCTACTATAGAAATTTCATGATTATTATCTAAACAGGGATAGGCAAACGCAGTTCCCATTGCTCCAGCACCTAAAATAACAATTTTACTCATTTAGTCCTTATATATAATCTTTTTAATTAATATAAAAAAAGAAACTAACTCAACCTTACCTAAGACCATAAAAATAATTAAACTAATTTTTGTAAAGTCTTTTAATGTGTAGAAATCAAAACTACCAAGTCCATACATTGATGATGTTACAGTATTTGTTAAAGTTAATATAGACAATTTAAATGAATTTTCAAAATTTAAATCATCAATAGTTAATATACTAGATAAAATGAATATAGATAAAATAAAAAATATAAAAATTAAAAATGACATTTTTGTATCATCTTCAGTTATTTTCAAATCAGGTTTAAAAATATAATGACTAGTTATTTGAAGAGGTTTAAAAAGTTTATTCATTTCTTTTAATGATGTTTTAAATAAAATGTATATTCTTATATATTTTAAACCAGAAGATGTAGAAAAAACAGATCCACCAATAATAGTTAATAAAATTAATAGTAATGATAAGTCTGTATTTGATGAATAAATTCCTATTCCAGAAGTTGATAATGAACTAGCTATTATTAATAAAATATTTAAAAAATTTTCTTCAGGTATAATGAAAAAATATACAATAAAAACAAAAATACATAAAATAGAAATAATATGTATATCTTCAATAAAGTCTCTCAGTTTAAATTTATTTGAAAATGTTTTTATAATTAATAAAATATTTAGAGAAGAAATAATAATAGTTATTGATAAAATAAAGAGCTGTTTATTACCAGAAATAACTTGAAATAAATGATCTTTTGAAAGAAATCCTCCAGATGAACTTACAGTAAAAGCTAAGTTAAATGCATCAAAAATTCTTAAACCTCCAAATAAATATACAAGAAAAATAAATATCGTTAATATTGAATAGAATAAAGTTATTGGTGATACATTTTTTAAGAAATTGCTATAAAAATTTCCTCTTTCAGTAATTGAAGAAACTAAATACAAAGGTTTAAATTTATTCTCTTTTAAACCAAGAGTTCCCACCAAAGATATTAGGAATATCAATCCACCTAACCATTGAGAGCTAGAACGCCAAATTAGTAATGGTTCATCAATGAAATTGATATTTTTGCTAATAGAAAAACCTGTACCAGTAAAACCTGAAACAGACTCAAAATATGAGTCCAAAAAAGAATAATTATAACTAGATAAAAAGTATGGAATACTAAATAACAAAGGTATTAATAAGAAAGTTAAAAAAATTAATAAAATTTGTTCTGTGAGATTTAAGTTTTTATTAATATTCAAATTCAAGTAACAAAAAGGAAAACCAAAAATTAATGATATAAAAAAAACTATAAAATAAGAGTTTATATTTAAACTAAAATCAAAATATATAGAATAAAGAATATTTAATATAGAAAAAAAAGATACACTTAATGAGTAGATACCAAAAAAAAATAATATTCCTCTAACATTCATCTTATAAAGAGCTAACTTTGAATAAATTTTCTACTTTGTCTAAATAATCTCTTTTTGTTAAAAAAATTACTAAATCTTTTTTTTCAAATTTAAATTTTGAATCTGGAATAATGACTTTGTCCTTTCTTAAGATTGCACCTATTCTAATATGTTCAGGTAAATTTGATTCTTTAAAATTTTTATCAATTAACTCTGAATTTTCATTAACTTCAGCTTCTATAAATTCATATTCGCCATCGAGTAAACTATAAACAGTTTCAATGGTTCCTTTGTGAACGTGTTTTAAAATTGTTGAAACAGTAGTCATCCTAGGATCTACTAGATCGTCTATTTTTAATGACGATTGTAATAAACTATAATTTTGCTTATTTACAATTGCAATAGTTCTTTTATTAGAATTATTTTTTTCAGCTAAAACACTAGCCATTATATTATCTTCATCATCGTTCGTTAAACATAAAACAGTTTCTATTTCTTCTATATTTGCTTCTTTTAAAACTTCTTCATCTAAGCCATTTCCATTAATTACTATAGTGTTGTTAAGTTCGTTAGCAATATGTTCTGCTCTTTCTTTACTTTTTTCTATAATTTTTACTCTTGCACCTTCTAAATCAGTTTCTAAGTTTTTTGCTAAATTAAAACCAATATTACCACCACCTATGATTAAAATATTTTTAGATATTTTTTCTTCGTGCCCAAAGATGGATAATGTTTTATCTATTTGAGATGTGCTAATAACTACATAAGCTTTATCATCTACCTTAAGTTCATCTTTTTTTTTTAATATTACAAATTGATTATTTCTTATAACACCTAAAACATTAGCATTTAAATTTGGATAAGAAGTTGTTAATTTTTCTAGAGGTGTATTTATAACAGGACATTTCTTTTCAATTGCAATTTCTAAAACTGTAATTTTATTCTCAGCAAATGGAACATTATCAAGAGCTCCAGGAGCTTCTAATTTTCTTTGTAATGATTTTGCAACTTCAAGTTCAGGCGAAATTATAACATCTATTGGGAGATTTGATTTACTGTATAACTTAGACCATTTTGAACCAAGAAACTCTTGAGATCTAATTCTAGCAATTTTTTTTGATATATTAAAAATAGAATGAGCAACTTGGCATACTATCATATTTGTTTCGTCATTTTTTGTAACTGCAATAATCATATCCGCTTCTGCTGCATTAGCTTTTTCTAAAACTGAAGGAAATGTAGCTGTACCAACTATTCCCTTTACATCTTGAGATTTATTAATATTTTGGATAAATTCACTTGATTGATCAATAACAGTTATTGAGTGGCCTTGTGCTGATAATTGTTTCGAAATAGAAAAACCTACTCTTCCAGCACCACAAATAATTATATTCATTTAGTTTAAACCTTTAATACCCAAATTTTTAAGTTTTCTATGAAGAGCAGAACGTTCCATACCAACAAATTCTGCCGTTTTAGATATATTTCCTTGATGTCTTTTTAGTTGAGAAATCAGATAATCTTTTTCAAAATTTTCTCTAGCCTGTTTTAATGGGAAAGATAAAGTATTTGCAATTATATCATGTGTGTCTTGATTGTTGTCTAGGGAGTCCCCTATTAACTTATTAATATCAATTTTATTTTCATTAAGAGATAAAATAGTTATTCTTTCAACTAAGTTCCTCAACTCTCTAACATTTCCAGGCCAACGATAATTATATAATAAACTAAACTGAGTATCTATACTGATTTCTTTAACACCATTTATTTCAGCAATTTTTTTAGAAAAATATTTTAACAATAAAGGTATATCTTCAGTTCTATCCATTAAAGCTGGTAGATAGATAGGAACTACATTAAGTCTATGAAATAAATCTTCCCTAAAATTTCCATTATCAATTTCTGTACGAATATCTTTGCTAGACGTGCTTATAAGTCGAATATTTACATTAATTTCTTCTACACCATTAACTCTTTTAAATTTTTGATCAATTAAAACTCTTAAAATTTTGGCTTGAGTTTCGAGAGGTATTTCTGATACTTCATCTATTAGTAAAGTTCCACCTGTTGCTGCTTCAAAAAAACCATGATTTATAGTTCCATCTTTATTTTCAGAACCAAACAATTCTTGTTCATATTTTTCTGGATCTAATAATGCTCCATTAACAATTAAAAAAGGTTTTTTTGATCTATAAGAGTTTTTATGTATTTTTCTAGCAACTAGTTCTTTACCAGAGCCAGCAGGACCAGTAATAAAAACTCTGCTTTCTGCATTACCAAGTTTTATAATTAAATCTTTAATTTTTTTAATAGCTAAACTTTCCCCTATAATCTCATACGAATGAAATAATTTACTATTTAAACTTTGATTCTCTTTTTTAAGATTAAAATGTTCAATAGCTCTATTAACAAAATTTAAAATTCTCTCAGTCTCAAAAGGTTTTTGAATAAATTCAAAAGCTCCTAATTTTACAGAATTAACAGCCATTTGTATATTTGCATGACCTGAGATCATAATAACTGGAATATCATTATCAATTTTTTTTATATAAGATAATAATTCAATACCATCATTGTCACCCTTATCTAATTTAACATCAAAAATTGCTATTGTTGGTAGCTTTTTATTAATTTCATTTATAGCTTGTTCAAAATTAGCTGCTTGTCTTACAGTAAAACCATTATCTTTTAGCAAGTCAGCAATCAAAAGTCTTATATCTGAATTATCGTCTACTACTAATATTTCTTTAATCATTTTTTTTTGGTATTAAAATTTCAACTTTTGCACCGTTTTTTGAACTAAAATTTATATTTCCATTATGATCATTAATTATTTTGTTAACTATAGCTAAGCCAAGACCAGTTCCTTCTTTTTTTGTAGTATAATATGGAGTTAACATTTTTTTAATATCAATTGTATTAAAACCGATTCCATTGTCATGAATTACGCTGTATATATAATCCTTATCAGTATAAATTTCTATATCAATTTTACCAGCAAAACTGCTGTTTTTTTCAATCTTATCATGCAAAGACTCCATCGAATTTTTTATTAAATTAATATATACTCTATTTAATTGTTCCTCATCACCTTCAATAATATATTTCTCATCCTTTGAGCTATTAACATTAATTTTAATTTTAGATTGTGAAAGTTCATTTAATTTAACTGATCTGACTATTATATCTTTTAGATCAATATTTCTAAAAACAGGTTTTGGCATTCTTGCAAAGTCTGAGAATTCATTAAGTAAATGTTCAATATATTTTATTTGTTTGTTTATTGTATTTAGATAAGAAGAAAAATCTTTCTCATTACCTTTAACCATATGTAAGTATTTGTCTTTTATTCGATCTGTAGATAATTGTATAGGCGTAAGGGGGTTTTTAATTTCATGAGCCAACTTTCTGGCCACACTTTCCCAAGCTTCATGTCTTTCTGATAAAAGAAGTTTATCTTGTTGTTTTTTCAATTTTTCGATCATGAAGTTAAAATTTTCATTTAAAGCATCGATTTCAGTATTTGATTTTGTAACGGGAACTTTTGTTGTTAAATCACCTCTGCTAATTCTTTCTGAAGCACTTATCAAATTTATAATAGGTGTAATAAGTTGTGTAGCAAAACTGATGGCTATATTAACTGAAATGAAAAGCAATAATGACACCAAGACTAGGTAAATTAATGCAAAAGTAATTTTTATTCCTGTCTTTCTATTTTCTACATTATAATAAAAATTAATTGCCTGTTCAGTTTCTTTAAGATAATTTATCACTTTTGGATCCATAAATCTTACTATATACAAATAAGTATCTATAAAGTTTCCTAATTTTAAAAGTGATGAAGTTCTATTTGTAATAGCATCTGTTATTCTTATAGGCATACCAGTTACTGCTTTGTTAAATGCTTCTTCAGGTGGGGGCACAAATTCTTTTGTAGTGTCAATTAAATCAGAAATAATAATATTCCCCGCACCATCAACTAGATGAACTTCATCAACTCTTCTTAATAATCTTTGATTTTTTAGAATATTATTAAATTGATTAACATTGTCATAAAAAAGATTTGAACTTCTATTTATGTCTATAGCAATTAATAATGTGTCAGCTTGTATAGCATTTCTTGATTCTTCAACATAGTTTTTAGCTACATCATAAGAATTATTTACTGCAGATTTAATTTGTTTATCAAAATACTTTTGAAGTCCTACATTAAATAAATATAAAGAAAAAAGAGCAATTAGAAAGGACGGCAATAATGTTGCGAAAGAAAAAAAATAAATATATTTTAAATTAGTTTTGGAGCCAATTTTTTGTTTTTTTCTAACTCTAATAATATTTATAGTTTTGCCTAAAATTAAAATAAAAAAAAATAAAACAGAAATTAAATCAAGTATAAGAAGAAATTGTAAATTTTCCTCTGTTAGTTTAACAAAACTTTGATTAATAAATGTAAAAAATGTTAATATTCCTAATAAAATGCAGACTAAAGATATTAATAATATCCATTTAATATTTTTTAATGTACTTATCATAAAAACTAATAATATTAGATTATTTAAACAATTGTAATATAAAATAAAATGAAATTATTTCTTATACTACTAGCAGCAGGCGAAGGAAAGAGACTAAACGCTAGAATTCCTAAAGCATATGTTAATATAAACGGCAAAAACTTACTAGAATATAATATTAATGCTTTTAAGAGTTTTAAAGAAATCAAAAAAACTATCGTTGTCTACAATAAAAAACACAAAAAAAGATTAGATAAAATTAAGTTAAATAAAAATTGCATAAAGATTCTTGGTGGAAATAATAGACAAAAATCTGTTTATAATGCTTTAAAGAAAATAAAAAATATGAAATGTGATAAAGTATTAATTCATGATGTTGCTAGAGCAAATATAGACAAAGATTTAATCAAAAGAATTATTTATAAACTTAAAAAGAAAGATATTGTTATTCCATTAATAAATATTAATGATGCAATAAAAATTACTGATAAGAATTTAATAATTTCAAGTTTGAACAAAAATTACTTAAAATTAACACAAACACCACAGGGATTTAATTTTAAAAAACTAATAACAAAACATAAAAATAAATCTAAAGAATCATTTGATGATGATTCTAGCTTATTTAATCCTAAAAGTGATGAAATTTTTTCTATTAATGGAAATAAAAATAATTACAAAATTACTGAACAACAAGATTTAGAAATTTTTAGAAAAGATAAATCAAAAAATATTTCTTATGGAATTGGATTTGATGTTCATCGTTTAGTTCCAAAAAAAAAATTATATATTGGAGGTTTAAAAATAAAATCAAATTTAGGTACATTGGGACATTCGGATGGAGATCCTTTATTACATGCAATTATAGATGCATTATTGGGTGCTTGTAAGATGGGTGACATAGGTCAAAAATTTTCTGATAAAGATAAGAAATTTAAAAATATTAGGTCTACAATTTTATTAAAAAAAGTTATTAATGAAATAAAATTTAAAAATTATTATATAAACAATCTAGATATAAATATAATTACACAAACACCTAAAGTTCAAAAATATAAAAATAAAATGATGGTGATAATTTCAAAATTATGTGAAATTTCAAAAACTCAAGTAAACATAAAAGGTAAAACTACTGAAAAACTAGGTTTAATAGGAAAGAAAAAAGCTATAGCATGTGAAGTAATAGCTTCTGTAATTAAAAATGATTAAATTAGTTAATTATTTATTTGTGACAATGTTTGGTTTGGGTAAGATTAAACTCATACCTGGTACGATAGGATCTTTAGCAACAATAATTATCCTTTTTTATCTTTTTCATGTAATAAATATTTCTCCAATAATTATTTTAATACTTTTAGTTATAATTTTTTTATACTCATTTTATGCTATTGCTTTTTACATTGATAATTCAAAAAACAAAGATCCAACTGAAATTGTGATTGATGAATTCATTGGACAGTCTATACCAATTTATCTTTATGAAATTTCTCATAATTCAGTAAAAGAAAATAACGAAGCTATGATTTATTATTTGGTTATTTTTATACTTTTTAGGTATTTTGATATCATGAAACCTTTTCCTGTAAGTTTTTTTGATAAAAATTTTAAGAATAGTTTTGGTGTAATTTTTGATGATGTTTGTGCAGGATTTTATGTTGTTTTATCTTTAATCTGTTTTATGATTATGAAAAATTATTTTATTTAATGAAAATTTTAGTTAAAAAAATTATTAGTAAATTAAAAAAAAAAAAAATTGAAATTATCTTTCGCTGAGTCTTGTACTGGTGGTATGCTTTCAGCTGCAATTACTTCTGTTAGTGGATCATCTAAATCTTTTACCATGGGGTTGATAACATATTCTAATGAAGCAAAAAATATTTTACTAAAAATTCCTAAACAACTAATCAAAAAAAATGGAGCAGTAAGTGAAAAATGTTGTTTATCAATGCTCAAAAACCTCAGCAGAATAAGCAAATCTAATATATGTGTTTCTATTACTGGTATTGCTGGACCGAAAGGTGGTACAAAAACAAAGCCTGTTGGTTTGGTTTATATTGGAATCAAAAATAACAATAAAATTAAAATAAATAAGTTTTTGTTTAAAAATAAAGGACGTTTCTATGTTCAAAAAACAACTGTAAAAAAATCATTAGATTTAATTTTAAGATCTATTGAGTAATATATTAGCTCTTTCCTCAAAAGCATCTGCAATTTTACTAAGGCCATAATTAAAAGATTTAGCCATAACTGTATTTAAAAATTTATTTTCTAATTCAAAGTCAACATCAAAAGATATTTCAGTTTTTTTTCCTATTTGAATAAAATGCCATCTATTTTTTAAATACTTGAGAGGGCCATTTAAATTTGTTACATATATAGAATGATTTTTTTTATCATACCTTACATCACTTTTGTAAGTGTCTTTAAAGGGTCCCTTACCTATTGTTAAGTCTGCAATGATTAATACTTGGTTGTTCAAATCTTTTTTTTCATAAATTTTTGAATTTATACAATATGGAATAAAATCTGGATATTTACTTATATCCAAAACAAGTTCGATTAATTGTTCTTTTTTACATTCAATTAATCGCTTAATTGAAGCTTGTGGCATTAGTTTTGTAATCTTTTGTTTTGTAACTTTTTAAAATCTTCGTCTGCATGATAAGAAGATCTGGTTAATGGAGATGATGAAACTAACAAAAATCCTTTAACTTTTGCTATTGTTTCTAATTCTTTAAATTCACTAGGATCGTAGTATCTATCTAAAGGATGATGTTTAACAGATGGCTGAAGGTATTGACCAATTGTCAAAAAATCAACATTAGCAGAAATTAAATCATCCATAACTTGAATAATTTCATCTTTTGTTTCACCTAACCCAACCATCAATCCAGATTTAGTAAATACTTTATTGTTAATTTTTTTTGCATTTTTTAGTAATTCAAGGGATGAAAAATATCTAGCTCCAGGTCTTACTTTTAAATAAAGCTTTGGAACTGTTTCTATGTTATGGTTAAATACATCTGGATTTGCTTCTAACACTTTTTTGTATGCATCATCTTTTCTTAAAAAATCTGGAGTTAAAACTTCAATAGACGTATTGGGGTTTTTTTTTCTTATTTGTATAATTACTTCATAAAAATGACTTGAGCCACCATCATCTAAATCATCTCTATCAACAGAAGTAATAACAACGTGTTTTAAATTGAGTTTCTTTACTGCATTAGAAATTTTAAAAGGTTCAAGTAAATCTAGAGAGGTAGGTTTACCAGTTTTAACATCACAAAATGCACATGCTCTGGTACAAGTATCTCCCATTATCATAAATGTAGCGTGTCTTTTACTCCAACATTCTGTAATATTAGGACAGTTGGCTTCTTGGCAAACTGTTACGAGGTTGTTTTTATTTACAACAGTTTTGGTAATAAAAAACTCTTTGCTATTTGAAAGTTTTGATCTTATCCAATAAGGCTTTTTCTTTATTGGATTAATTGGTTTGTTAATTTTCTCTGGATGTCTGGGTTTCATTTAAAATAATTATAAGTAAATATTTTTTCATCTTTTTTACCGACGACAAACATTTTTCTATATAAAATCTCAAGATAATCCAAATCTAAATCCACTCTTAAAAGATTATTTTTTTTTTCAACAATATTAAGCTCATTTTCAATATATGTTTTTTCAGCTACTAATTGATCTTTAATTTTTAAATTTTTAAAGTAAGAAATTAATCCTCTTTCACCATAAAACATATTAGAAAACAAAAATATAATTATAAAAAAACTAAACATTAACAATTTTTGTTTATTTATTATTTTAAAAAAAATCATTTTATAACTTTAGCCATTTTTGTAGATTTTCCAAGTTCTTCTTCAATTTTTATTAATCTATTATATTTTGATACCCTTTCAGACCTAGATAAAGAACCTGTTTTAATTTGACTACAATTCATACCTACGGCAAAATCAGCTATAAATGAGTCTTCAGTATCTCCAGATCTGTGCGACATTATAGTATTAAATCCTTTTAAATGGGCATGATCTATAACCTCAATTGTTTCTGAAACTGTGCCTATTTGGTTAGGTTTAATCAAAATTGCATTTGCTGCTTTTTGTTTAATTCCTTTCATTAATCTTTCACGATTAGTTACAAATAAATCATCTCCAACAATTTGAATATTAGAATTATGATCTCTTAAGCTTTTTTTAAAAGTTGAAAAAGAATCCCAATCATCTTCAAAAAATGGATCTTCTATTGAGCTAATTGGAAATTCTTTTATTAAATTTTTGTAATATTCAATAGTTTTGTCAGAACTTTCAAAGTTAGAAGATCTTATAGAGTATTTACCATCTTTGTATAATTCGTTAGCAGCAATATCTAAGCATATGGATACATCAAAACCTGGTTTGAAGCCTGCTTCATCTATAGACTCAATAATTAATTCAATAGCATCTTCATTGCTTGACAAAGATGGGGCAAAACCACCCTCGTCACCAACAGTGGTTGTATAATTTTTTTTTTCTAATATTAGTTTTAATTTTTGAATAATCAAAAAACACATTCTGATAGACTCATTAAAACTTTTTGAACTCTCTGGTCTAATCATAAATTCTTGAATTTTTAATGAGTTATTGGCATGCGCTCCACCATTTATTATATTCATTAAAGGTTTTGGCATGAACAAATCTTTTTCTTCTTTAAAATTTTTATAAATAGGAATCTTTTTAAATTTAGCTGAAGCTTTAAATGAAGCAATAGATACAGCTAATATAGAATTGGCTCCTAAATTATTTTTTTGTTTTGTTCCATCAAGGTCAATAAGAGCTTTATCTAGATTAAATTGATCCAAAACATCAAAATTTTTTAGTTTTTTTGAAATAATATCGTTTATATTGTTCACTGCTTTAAAAACACTTTTACCCAAATAATCTTTGTTTTGTTTATCTTTTAATTCAAAGGCTTCATATGATCCTGTTGATGCACCAGAAGGAACTATAGCGGAACCAAATGTTCCATCTTGAAGAAAAACTTCTGCTTCTATAGTAGGATTGCCTCTACTATCAAACACTTGTCGTGCTAAAATCTTAGAGATTTTATTCATTTATTTTTAATTAAATTGTCTATCTCAAATAATTGATTAAGTAAATTTTCTAAATTTTTTAATGGAACCATATTTGGTCCATCTGATGGAGCGTTATCTGGATCTTGATGTGTCTCTATAAAAACACCAGCTACTCCAACTGCAACTGCAGCTCTGGCTAAATATTCTACAAATTCTCTTTGACCACCACTTTTTTCACCTAAACCACCTGGTTGTTGAACTGAGTGTGTTGCATCAAAAATTACAGGGTAACCATTTTTTGCCATAATGGGTAACGATCTCATATCTGAAACTAATGTATTATATCCAAAACTAGCTCCTCGTTCTGTAACTAAAATATTGTTATTACCTGACTCAGAAATTTTTTTTGTAACATTTACCATGTCCCAAGGAGCTAAAAATTGTCCTTTCTTAACATTAATAATTTTTTTTGTTTTTGCTGCAGCAATTAAAAGATCTGTTTGCCGACAAAGAAAAGCAGGAATTTGTAAAATATCAACATGTTTAGAAATTATTGAGCACTGTTCAGCGTTATGAATATCTGTGAGTATAGGTAAATTAAGTTGTTTTTTAATTTTATCAAAAATAGGTAATGATTGTTCAAGACCAGCTCCTCTTTTTCCTGATAAACTTGTGCGATTAGCCTTATCAAATGAAGTTTTATAAATAAAACCCATCTTAAATTTTGAAGTAATTTCTTTTATTTGACCAGCCATATCCATAGCATGTTGTTCTGTTTCAAGCTGACACGGTCCAGCTATCAAACAAATATTTTTATTATTTGAAATTTCTATATTTTCACAATTTACGGTAATATTTTTCATTTATGATTTTTTGCAGCTTTTATAAATGAAGAGAATAATGGATGTGGTGCTAAAGGTCTAGATTTAAATTCTGGGTGAAATTGAACTCCAATAAACCACTTATGATTCTTTAGCTCAATTACTTCTGGTAACTTATTATCAGGTGATAGACCAGAAAATATCATGCCATTTTTTTCAAATTTTTCTTTATAATTAATATTAACCTCATATCTATGTCTGTGTCTTTCTTTAATAGATTTTGAGTTATATATTTTTCTTACTAAAGAGTCTTCTTTTAGTTTGGATTCATAAAGACCTAGTCTCATTGTTCCACCTAAATCTTTATCTGTACCTTTTATTAGTTTACCATTTTTATTCCATTCATTTATTAAACCAACGATTGGTATACCTTTAGATTTAAATTCACTAGAAGTAGCTTTTTTAATATTTAGTTTATTTCTGGCAAATTCGATTATTGCTAATTGCATACCAAAGCAAATACCCAAAAAAGGTATATTGTGTTTTCTTGAATAAGAAATAGCAGCAATTTTTCCTTCTGTGCCTCTTTTTCCAAAACCTCCTGGAATAAGAATACCTGAAACATCTTGTAGTTTATTTTTAATATCAGATGGTCTTAAATTATCTGACTCAATTCTTATCAAATTTACTTTTAAATTATTATAGATTCCTCCATGTGTTAAAGCTTCATCTAAAGATTTATAAGCATCTTTTAAATTAACATATTTTCCAATTATACCAATATTTACTGATTTTTTGGTATGTAAAATTATTTTAGTAATCTTTTTCCAAGGATTCAAATTAACATTTTTTTTAGACTTGATATTAAAATAGTTTAAAACTTGTGTGTCCAATTTTTCATTATTAAAACTAATTGGTGCTTCATAAATAGTTTTTACGTCAACTGTTTGAATTACATTTTTAATATCTACATTACAAAATAATGATATTTTTTTTCTTTGATCCAATGGAATAGATCTTTCAGATCTACAAATAATGATATCTGGTTGGATTCCTATGCTTCTAAGTTCTTTGACCGAATGTTGTGTTGGCTTGGTTTTAATTTCATCTGAAGCTTTCATGTAAGGAACTAAAGTAAGATGAATAAATAAAGTATTTTTTTTACCTACATCATTTGAAAATTGTCTTATTGCTTCTATAAAAGGTAAGCTTTCAATGTCGCCAACTGTTCCTCCTATTTCACAAATTACAAAATCTTCTTTATTAACATCCTTTTTTATAAATTCTTTTATACGATTTGTGATATGTGGAATTACTTGAACAGTTTTGCCCAAATACTTTCCTTTACGTTCCTTTTTTAAAACATCACTATAAATTTTTCCTGTTGTAATATTATCGGTTTTTTTAGCAGAAATTCCTGAAAACCTTTCGTAATGACCTAAATCTAAATCTGTTTCAGCGCCATCATCTGTCACAAAAACTTCACCATGCTGAAATGGACTCATTGTGCCTGGATCAACATTTAAATATGGATCTAATTTTCTAATTCTAACTTTAAATCCTCTAGACTGTAATAAATAAGCTAATGAAGCAGAAGAAAGACCTTTACCTAAAGATGAAACCACGCCGCCAGTGACAAATATATATCGCGCCATGGAAGTATATTATATATAAATTTTCTTTAATTTAAAAGTAAATTAATTATTTGTTTTAGGTACTTCTGGTAATGACGAATCTTGTTTTTGTTCAGTTTTATCTATAACTGAAGAACTAGGAAGATCTTTTTTTGATAATATTGTTAAAAAAATACTACAAATAATAAAAAGTGTTGCTAATACAGCTGTAAATTTACTTAAAAAATTACCTGCAGATCTAGATGATACAAAACTTTCTTGTGAAACACCTATTCCTAAAGCACCACCTTCTGATTTTTGCAAAAGTATAGAAACTACCAGGAAGAAAGCTAGAATGATATTTATAATTAAAAAAATATTTTCCATTACGATTGTTTATAATAATTTTTCAATATAGCAATAAAATTATTTGATGATTGTGAAGCTCTACCTATAAGAAAACCATCGATTTTCGAAACTTTTTGCAATAAACTCATCTTTTTACTATCTACAGCACCTCCATATACAACTTTGGGATAAAAAGAGACTTTATAATTTTTTTTAACAAAATTTTTAATAAAAACAGTTATATTATTTAAACTTTTAATTTCAGGAATTTTATTCCCACCAATAGACCAAATAGGTTCATAAGCAAATATTATATTTTTCAAATTAGTACCTTTTGAAATAGAATTTATAATTTGTTTTTTTAAAACATGAAAAGTTTTATTATTAAGTTTTTCTTTTTTAGACTCACCAATACAAAAAATAATTTTAAGATTTTGATTAGATGCAGCTAAAATTTTATTTTTTAGAATCTTATAATTGTCATTAATTTTTCTATTTTCAGAATGACCTATTATAACATATTTAGCTCCAACTTTTTTTAACATGTACGGACTTACTGAACCTGTAAATGATCCTTGTTTTTCCAAATAATGACAATCTTGGGCACCAACATAAATTTTTCTATTTTTAACTTTTTTTGCAAAAGGATGGATTAAAGTATTGGGTAAACAAAATATAATTTTTTTAGGATTTTTTTTGTATTTTTCAATCTTTAAGTAAGCGTTAACAGATTTAATGATTTGAAATGAAGATAAATCCCCATACATTTTCCAATTAGCAATAAAATATTTAAATTTATTTGTCATTTTTTATTTTTTAATTTATAGAGAAGTAAATTATAAATCAAATAAGAAAATATAAAAATGCTTCATTCAATTAGAAAATTTTCAACTACTAGAAGTGCTAAAGTAATAACTTTCTTAATTATTATGCCTTTTTTATTCTGGGGAATGGGAGATGTTTTTTTAAAAGGAAATAAAAATATTATAGCAGAAATTAATAAAGAAAAAATTTTAGTAAATGATTTTGTCAATTATATAAATTCTTTTAATCTTGATAAGAACAAATACAAAGATGATTTAGATAGATTTGTAGATAATGCTCTTCAACAATTTGTTAGTAAAAAATTATTGCAAATGGAGTCAGAAAAATTAGGAATTAATATTAGTGAAAAATCTTTAGCCAAAATTATTAAAAATGAAAAAACGTTTATGGATAATAATAAATTTTCAAGAACTAAATATGAAAAATTTTTAATTTCAAGTAATTTATCTCCAGCTAATTTTGAACAAAATTTAAAAAACCAAGAGATAAATAGAATGCTTTATGACTTTATTGGTGGTGGAATTAGTTCCTCAGAATATATGGTAAATAAGATTTACAATTACGAAAATCAAAGTCGAGAGGTAAAAGTTATAAACCTTAATGATGTCTATAAAAAAAAAATAGATAGTTCATCAAAAGCAATAAAAGATTATATTGATAATAATAAAGATAAATTTACTAAAAAATTTAAATCGTTTAAATTCATAGAATTAAATCCTCAAAATTTAACAGGTCAAAACGAGTTTACTAATTTGTTTTTCGAGAACATTGATAATATAGAAGATCAAATATCTAGTTCTGAAAATATTAATTTTATTGAAAATGAATATGATTTAAAAATTAATACATCTGAATATTTTGATGAAAATGGTAATAACATACAATTAAAAAAAACAACTCAATTTAATAAAAACTTAATTAATAAAATTTTTTCATTAAATATTGAAAACTCTGCAGCATTAATTAATGAAGAAAATAAATTTTTTGCTGTCAAATTAGATAATGAAAAAGACTTTTTATTAGATATAGAAAGTTCTTTAGTTAAGGAATTAATAAAAAAATCAATTTTAAGAGATCAAGTTTTTAAAGGAAATATACTTTATGCAAAAGAAATCAATGAAAAAAAGTTTAACAAAAATAAGTTTTTATCAATAGCAAAAAAAAATGGTGTTAATATAGAAAATGTTTTAATCAAAAATTTAAAAGATTACTCTAAATTTGATAAACAAATGTTAAATCAGGTTTATGCTATATCAAAAAATGATTATGGCATAATTGCAGATAATACCTGGACTAAAAGCTTTTTAATATACGTGGACAATATAATAAGTAAAAAAATAACTAAAAATGACAGTAATTATAATGATTATTTACTTAAATCGAATTTTCAAATACAAAAAGATATATATACATCTTATGATATGTACCTAGAAAAAAATTATAAAGTAAAAATAAACAGCCAAACACTTGAACGGGTTAAAAATTTTTTTAGATGATTATAAATAGAAACTTTAAAGATTTTAAGTTTCAACACAAAAGAAACAAAAATCAAATCATCTTTACCTCAAAAAAAATTAATAATAATTATGAAATAGATAACTTAATAAATAATTTTTTATTAGAAAAAAATAGTTTTATTTTTGAATCAGTTGAAAAAGGTGTTATTAAAGGAAGATATACAATATTTGGTAAAAATCCTGATAAAATTTGGGAGTTTAACAATAATAATTCTTTTTTAATTCAAAATAAAAAAAGAAAAAAAATTAAAGGAAAGCCTAAAAAAATTATTGAAGATATTATAGAAAATTTTAAATTTAAAACCCCTTCTAGTTTACCTCCAATTTGCTCTTTAATTTCTGGTTATTTTTCGTATGATTCAATAAGGTATATTGAAAAAATTCCAGATAAATGTAAAAACGATTTAAAATTACCCGATGTAAGATTGCTAAGACCTAGAACATTAATTATTCATGATAATTTAAAAAAGAAAATCTTTTATATTGTAAATATTTTTAAAGATGAAAAAATTAAAAATTACACCAAAAAATATATAATCATTAAAAAAGAAATTAATAATTTATTAAATCAATCTTCTACAAGAAAAAAACATTTTGCTTTAGCTAAATCTAATAAACTTATTAAAGTTAAATCTAATACTTCAAAAAATAAATTTTTAAGTATGATTAATAAAGCAAAAAGTTATATTAAGATTGGTGATATTTTTCAGGTTGTCTTAAGTCAAAGATTTGAAGCAAAATTATCAAAGAAACCAATAGATATTTATAAAAAATTACGAGTTACTAACCCGTCTCCATTTATGTTTTTTTTTAATTTTTCTGACTTTCAAATAATAGGTGCTAGTCCAGAAATTTTAGTAAGATTAAGAAATAAAAAAATTACTATAAGACCTATAGCTGGCACAAGACCTAGAGGCAAAAATATTAAAGAGGATAATTTTTATGCAAAAGACTTGCTTAAAGACAAAAAGGAATTATCTGAACACCTTATGTTATTAGATTTAGGAAGAAATGATGCTGGTAAAGTCTCAAAAATCAACACAGTAAAAGTTACTGAAAGCTTTATAATAGAGAAATATTCACATGTAATGCATATTGTATCAAACGTTATAGGGTCTTATAACAAACAGTATTCCAAATTTAAGTCACTATTAGCTGGTTTTCCTGCTGGCACTGTTTCAGGAGCACCTAAAATTAGAGCTATGGAAATTATAGATGAATTGGAAGTTGCTAAAAGAAAAGTTTATGCTGGGGGAATTGGATATTTTTCAGCTAATGGTGAATTTGATACTTGTATTGCTTTAAGAACTGCAATTGCTAAAAATAACAAATTTTATGTTCAAGCAGGTGCTGGGATAGTTGCAGATAGTAAACCAATTAAAGAATACGAAGAAACTGTAAATAAAGCGAAAGCTTTACTTAATGCTTTAAAATAATGAAAATTTTATTAATTGATAATTATGATAGTTTTACGTTTAATTTGTATCACTATATTTCTTCTTTAAAAACAAAAGTAGATGTTATTAGAAATGATAAAATCACAGAAAAAAAAGTTATTAAAAAAAAATATGATAAAATTGTAATATCACCTGGTCCAGGAAATCCTAATCAATCTGGTAATTGTATTAAGATTGTTAAATCTACATATAAAAAGATTCCAATCTTGGGTGTTTGCTTAGGTCATCAAATTATTGCTCAAGTATTTGGATCAAAAATAGTACAGGCAAAAAAATTAATGCATGGTAAAACTAGTATAATAAAATCAAAAAAAACTGGCATACTAAAAGACTTACCTTCAACATTTGAAGCAACTAGATATCATAGTTTAATAATTGACAAAAAAACTTTATCTAAAGAACTTGAAGTAACTGCTGAAACAGAAGATGGTATAATAATGGGTATTAAACATAAAAAATTTAATATTCATGGTGTTCAATTTCATCCCGAAAGTATAAAAACTACTATCGGTATAAAAATATTAAAGAATTTTATTTATTATAAAAAGTAATGAAAAATTTTATAGAAAAGCTAAAAAATAAACAAAATTTATCATTTAAAGAAAGCAAAGAAGCTTTTGAAATATTAATGGAAGGTAAAGCTTCAAATGATGAAATATATGATTTTTTAACTCTACTTTCAAAAAAAGGTGAAGTCTCAGATGAGATTGCTGGTGGTGTTTACGTTTTAAGAAATAAATCTAAAAGAGTTAATGTTAAAGATTGTGTTGATACATGTGGTACTGGTGGGGATGGAATGAATACCTTGAATATATCAACTGCATCAGCATTATTATTATCTAGTATGGGAATTAAAGTCGCTAAGCATGGCAATAAAGCTGTTTCCTCTAAGTGTGGGTCAGGTGATGTTTTAGAAGCTTTGAATATAAAGATAAATTTAGAACCTGAAGATATAGAAAAACAAATAAATAAAAATAACTTTGGCTTTATGTTTGCTCCAAATTATCATAGTGCTATGAAGTTTGTTGGGCCAACAAGAAAAAAAATTGGTAAAAGAACTATATTTAATATGATTGGTCCACTAAGTAGTCCTGCACTTGTTGAGAGACAGGTTGTGGGAGTTTTTGATAAAAAATTACTAAAAATTTTTGCTAATGCTTTAATTAATTTGAATATTAAATTTGCTTGGATTGTTAATAGCGAAGATGGTTTAGATGAAATATCACCCTACGAAAAAACAAATATTGTACAACTAAAATATGGTAAAGTTTCAGAAATAATTATCGACCCTAAAGAACTAAATATAAGTGCAAATGGATTTAATAACTTGTTGGGAAATGATGCAAAATTTAATGCAAATAAAATGATTAATATATTTAAAGGTGAAGATAATGATTTTTCTAAAGCTGTTTGTTTAAATGCCGCTGCTGCACTAATTGTTTCAGAAAAGTATTCTAAATTTATTGATGCTTATAATGCTTCCAGATTATACATTTTATCAGGTAAAACTATTGAACATATAAAAAATATACAGAATGGCTGAAAATATATTAGAAAAGATAATTAAAAAAAAGATAGAAAAAATTGATTTATTAAAAAAATCTATTTCTTTGCAGTCTTTAAATGACAAAATAGATAAAAATGATTTATTTATTAATTTTAAAAAAAAAATTCAATACAATTTAAACAATAATAAGATTTCATTAATTGCAGAAATTAAAAAGGCTAGTCCTTCAGCTGGTATAATAATAGATGATTATGATCCAATAAAAATTGCGAAAATATATAATAAAAATAAAGCAACATGTTTGTCTATTTTAACTGAAGAAGATTTTTTTTTAGGAAATTTAATTCATATAAGTAAAGTTAAAGAACAAATAAATTTACCAATTCTTTGTAAAGATTTTTTTATAGATAAATTTCAAATCCATTTAGCCAAAAGTTATGGAGCTGATGCAATATTAATAATATTAGCAGGTATTTCAAATAATCAAGCAAATGAATTATATGAAGAAGCACTAAAATTAAATATGTCTATAATTGTTGAGGTACATACTATTGAAGAAGCAAAAAAAGCTCTAGACTTTAAAGAAGCATTAATTGGAATTAATAATAGAAATCTTAAGACTTTAGAAACAAACATAAATACAACTTACGATATTCACGAAGTCTTAGTAAATCATCCAGGGCCTTTAATTTCAGAGAGCGGTATAAAATCCAAAGAAGAGATGCTTGAGATTTGTGAAAGAACTAATATTAAGAGCTTTTTAATTGGTGAATCACTTTTAAAAAATTTTGAAAAAAATTCAATTTTTTCTGTTCTATAACTTAAAAAACCCCAAATTTACTTGCTTTTTAGCTATTGTTTATTAAAGAGAACTTTAATAGAACATTAAATGTACAGGATTTGTTCTTATGCTAACAAAAAAACAAAAAGACTTATTAATTTATATAAATAAAAAAATTAGATCTAGCGGAATTTCGCCTTCTTATGACGAAATGAGAAATTCTCTCAACCTAAAGTCAAAATCAGGAATACACAGATTAATATCTGCTTTGGAAGAAAGGGGATTTATAAAAAGATTAGCTCATAAGGCAAGAGCATTAGAGGTTATTAAACTGCCTGAAAATGCTAGTGCTAATGATATTTATAATTCTTTTTCTCCGAGTGTTATTAAAGGTGGTTTAGATAAAAGCCCTCAAAAAGAATTGTCTGTATTGGGAACAATTGCTGCTGGAACACCTATTGAAGCTATTCAAAATGAAGTAAATAAAATAACTCTTCCACCTGAGTTTAATAAAAATGGAGAACATTTTGGCTTAAAAGTTTCTGGTGACTCAATGATTGACGCTGGTATCAATGATGGTGATACTGTAATAATAAAGAAAACAAATAATGCTGAAAATGGACAAATTGTTGTAGCTTTAATTGACAACCATGAGGCAATGTTAAAGAGAATAAGAAAAAAGAAAAATTCTGTTGCATTAGAAAGTGCAAATGAGTCTTATGAAACAAAAATTTTTGGGCCTGACAGGGTTAAAGTTCAAGGTGTCTTGGTTTCTTTATATAGAAAATTTCATTAAAATAGTTTACTAATAATCTATGAGTTCAGTTGCAACAAGATTTGCTCCATCCCCTACTGGTCCCCTACATATTGGTGGTGTAAGAACAGCTTTGTTTAATTGGTTGTTTTCAAAAAATAATAGTGGAAATTTTTATTTAAGAATAGAAGATACTGACAAAGAAAGATCTAAAGATGAATACAAAGATCAAATAATAAAATCATTACAATGGCTTGGTTTAAATTATGATGGTAATGAATATATTCAATCTAAAAATATAAATAAACATAAAGATATAGCTAAAGAGCTTTTGTCAAAAGGTTTTGCCTATGAGTGCTATTGTACAGAAAAAGAAATTGAAGAACAAAAAAATGTAGCAAAAAAAAATGGAATACCATTTATATACAATAGAAAATGGAGAAATCCAAAAAACTTAGATATACCACAAAATATAAATCCAGTAATAAGATTTAAAAGTAAAATAATAGGAAATACAATAATTAAAGATTTAGTCCAAGGAGAAATTAATATTTCAAATGCAACTATTGAGGATTTTATTATTCTAAGAAAAGATGGTACGCCAACATATCAATTATCAGCTACTATAGATGATCATATTATGAAAATTACTCATGTAATTAGAGGTGATGATCATAAAATTAATACATTTAAGCAGAAACAAATTTATGATGCGATGGAGTGGAAAATTCCAAGTTTTGCACACATACCATTAATACATAGTAAAGAAGGAAAAAAATTATCAAAAAGAGATAATGCATCTACAATAGAAGATTACATTAAGATTGGAATATTGCCAGAAGCTTTAAGAAATTATTTATTAAGACTTGGGTGGTCTTATAAGGATAAAGAAATTTTTACTCTCGAGGAAAGTATTAAATATTTTTCTTTAAAAGGTGTAGGTAAGTCACCATCAAAATTAGATATGAATCGGATTTTATCAATGAATGAAACTTATATTAAAAATATGGATGAAAGTGAATTATTTATAAAACTTAAAAATTACTGTCATAATTATAAAAAAAAATTGGATGAAAAATTTTATGATGATATCAAAAGATCAATAAACTTTTTAAAAAATAAAGCAAAAACAATAGATGATATTTATAAAAATTCTCAATATATTATAGAAGATAAAATATCAATTGATAAAGAAGATTTAAAACTATTAGATAAGACTTCAAAAACCATAATAAAAGAATTTATTCTTGAATTAGAAAAAGAAAATGTTTTAAATAAAGTAAATTTAGAAAAAATAATTAAACAAATGATAAACAAACATAAAACAAATTTTAAAGGAGTGGGACAACCTATTAGAATTGCTTTAACTGGATCAAAATTTGGCCCAGGTATTTATGATATAATTTTATCTATCAAAAAAGATCAGGTTATTAAAAGATTAAAGATGATTGATTAAAACAGATTTTGCAATTTCAGAAGAATTTCCAGTTTTAAAGTCCTTTATTATTTCCTGAGTATCAAAAATTTGTTTTTCTGTAATAGATTTATTGTTAAAAATTTTATTTACTGATTTAAAAATTTCAAGAGCGTTACATTTAGATTGTAATAATTCTGGTATAATTTCTCTATTAGCAGCAATATTAACAATATTTGCAAATTTTACTTTTACCAACATTTTAATAATAAAAAAATTAATTATATTCATTTTATAAATTATTACTGAAGGAACTTTATTGTTGCAAATTTCTAGTGAAACAGTTCCTGATTTTGCAACAGCAAAAATTGATGACTCAAGAATTTGTGATTTAATTTTCTCATCAGATACTGAGCTACAATTTTTTAAACCATTATTTATTAGAATATTTTGTATTTTTTTAGTAAATTGAGATGTAGAATGAAAAACAAAAAATAAATCATTATATTGTTTATTCATTAAATTTATAAAGTCAACTAATATAGGCATTAAAGTATTAATTTCAGTCAATCTACTGCCTGGAAAAATAGAAAATATTTTTTTATCATCTTTAATAATTTGACTAATATCAATTTTACTTTTATCTGAAAATTCTAATAATGGATGTCCTATAAAAGTAGACTCAATATTCTCTCTATCAAAATATTTTTTTTCAAAGGGAAAAAGTAATAAAATATGATTTATAAATGATTTTAGTTTTTTTATTCTAGACTCTCTCCAAATCCAAACCTGTGGAGCAACAAAATGTATAGTTTTAATATTTGGATTTAGCTTTTTGACTTTTTTTGCAATTCTTAAAGTAAAATCAGGGCTATCTACAGAAAACAAAATATCAGGATTAAATTCAATAACCTTTTTTGTTGTTAAGTTAATTTTGTTTCTAATTTTCAATATATTAAATAAAACTTTAGTGAAACCTAAATAAGTAACATCCTCTAAGTTAAAAATAGTTTCAACACCTAGTGACTTTAAATGTTCACCTCCTACTGATAAATATTTTATATTGGGGTTAGAATCTTTTATTTTAGAAATTATTTTAGAAGCTAATTTATCACCTGATGGTTCTCCAGTTAATATAAATATTTTTTTCATTAAATAATTTTGCTAAAAAATTTTATTTTAAATGGCATATATAAAAATATTATTTTTATTTGCTAAATTTATACATTTAGACTTATCAATAAAAATATTATATTTAGATTTTACCACTATTCCTCTTAAACCTATTTTAACACACTTTTTAATTGTTTTTAATCCAACCGTAGGTAAGTCCGTACGCATATCTTGATTTGGTTTAGGTAATTTAAGAAGTATTCCCGATCTTTTTTTTCTAGAATAAATTTTTTTAACAATCTTTTGTGCTTTGGTTAACATTGCATCTGTTCCTTTAAAATCTTCTGAAATAATGACTTTTTTTTTAATAACTACTATACCTTGAGAAACATTTTTGTTTTTTAAATTATTAATAATTTTTTTCCCAATAATAATATCAGTTTTATTTTCTATATTAGGTTTAGTTTTGGTGTGATTGCCTTTTCTTAAAACTAGTTCAGTGTTAAAAAAAGTTTGACTAATAATTTTAAAGCCTTCTTTAATAAATAAATTTGTTATAAATTTAATTATATATGCATCTCCTTTTTTTGTTTCTTTAATAATTTTTGGTAAATGATATATAGCCTTAAAATCAAATTTAGTATTAGAAAAATTTGGTCTATCTACCCTACCTGCAAATATCAATTTTTTACACCTATTAGATTTTAAAATAGAAATACATTTTCCAAGTTGCCCTATAGATAATTGATAAGATTTTTTATTTTTTTTAAAAAGTTTTCTTTTAGATATATCAATAATTATAAAATTTATTTTTAAACTTTTTAATTTTTTAACTATTAATTCACCTATATGAGTATCTCCTAGTACTAAACCAATCATTTTAATCTTTTAAAAAAGGTGTGCATATAGATCTTTTTTTATCTTTTTCAATAAAATTAATAACCTCTTGTACAAGTGGATTTTCTTTATATAAGCCGTTTAACTTATTTAGATTTTCATTAAGATTTTTACTTGAAAAAATTTTTTTATAGGCTTCGCTAAGTTCTAAAATTTCTTTATTTTCATAATTATTTCTTCGTAAACCTATTAAATTTATTCCCTGCAAGTAATTTCTGTTACCTATTGATAAGCCAAAAGGTATAACGTCATGCAATACTCCAGTCATTCCTCCTATCATTGCTAATTTTCCTACTCTTGTGAATTGTTGTACTGCTGAATTTCCTCCTATAATAACATTATCTTCTATAGTTACATGCCCACCTAATGGTACATTATTTGCAATAATTACATTATTTCCAATAGTGCAGTCATGTGCAACATGTGAAGAAATCATAAATAGGCAGTTATTTCCAATTTTTGTCAAACCTCCACCACCTGATGTTCCAGGGTTAATTGTTACATATTCTCTTATTGTATTATTTTTTCCTATTATGAGTTTTGTTATTTCATTTTTAAATTTTAAATCTTGAGGATCAGATCCTATACTTGCAAAAGGAAATATTTTTGTACCTGATCCAATTTTGGTATAGCCTGAAATAACCACATGTGAATGTATTTCTACTTTTTCATCAATTTCTACATTAGGTCCAATTACTGAATACGCTCCAATTTTTACTTCTTTAGAGATTTTTGCACTTTTATCTATTAGACAAGTGTTGTGAATCATTATTTTTTATCCACTATAGTAGCTGACCATTCAGCTTCTGCCATTTTTTTCCCATCAACATAAGCTATACCTTTGTATTTCCAAACTCTTCCGTGGGATCTAATAGATTCTATATCAAGATTTAACTGACAATCAGGTATAACAGGGTTTCGAAATTTAGCATTTTGAACACTCATCAAATAAACTAACTTATTTTCATATTCTTTAGGATCAATTCCATAAGCAGTAAGTGCTGCGGCCGCTTGTCCAAAAGCCTCAACAATTAAAACTCCTGGCATGACAGGTTGGCCTGGAAAATGTCCTTGTACAAAAAAAGAAGTTTTTTTAACATTAACTATTGCAGTAGCTGATTTTAATGGAACTATATTTATTAATTTATCTATTAAAAGCATAGGTTCTCTATGAGGCAAAAGACTCTCTATTATTTTTCTGTCAATAAAATCTTTAGTCATTATTTTTCCAATTCTTTAAAAATTTTTTAAAATCTGTTGCTGGATAACCCATAACTTTACTATTATTAGGGATATCTTTTATTACACCACTGCCTCCACCAATACTTACATTTGAACCTATCTTTAAATGGCCAGAAATACCAGCTTGTCCACCAATTATAACTCTATCACCTAAAATTGAACTACCAGCAAAACCTACTTGGCCAGCTATCATGCAATTTTTACCAATTTTAACATTATGAGCTATATGAACTTGATTATCTAAAAAAGTATTTTCACCAATAGTAGTATCGCTTAAAGAACCTCTGTCAATTGTACAGGTACTTCCAATTTCAACACCACTATCAATTATAACTTTACCAATATGTGGGGTTTTAAGATTACCATTGTTTGATGGAATAAACCCAAAACCTTTTAATCCTAATTTAGTTCCATCTTGAATATGAACATTGTCTTTAATAACAGAATTTTTTATTGATACAAAAGAACCTATAACACAATTTTTCCCTATTAATACATTGCTTTCAATAATAGTATTACTACCAATGATTGTACCTGGTCCAATTTTAATATTTTTGCCGAGCAAAACGTTATTACCAAACTTAATATTTTTATATTTGCTTTTTAATTTACTAGAATTTTTTAAATCTAAGTCAGGATAATCTAAATCTGCTTTTGGATAAAACATTTTTAAAATAATTGATGTAACAAACAACACATTTTTAACAATAATTTTATTGCAAGACAAAGGTAAAAATTTAGATAAATTTTTAGTTGTAACGCAAGAAGATGCTTTAGTAGTTATTGCAACATCTTTGTATCTTGAACTATGTAAAAAGGTTAGATCATTTTTATTTGCTTCATTTAAATTTTTAACATCTTGGATTTTCGTATTTACTTTTAAGTTTGAGAAACTTTCAAAATCAATATTTTTTAGAATATTAGAAATATTATGTGGGCCTTTATTTTTAAAAAATATGTTTGGTGCCATTTTATTGTAGGCTAATTTTTGGAAGTTTTTTATTTAATTTATCTAAGATAATATTTGTAATATCAAGTTCAGTTTTTCCAATAACAATATTTTGTTTATCTAATATTATAGAAATATCATTTGACGCTGTGTATTCAGCTAAAATTGGATTGATAGCTTTCAATAATTCAGCTCTAGCAAAAGATCTTTTTTTAGTTATCTCATCATTTTTAATTCTTCTATCAGCTTGATAAGTCATTACTTTTTTTCTTAAAGTTTTTGCAAGTTTTTCATATTCTTCTTTTTTAATTAATTTTTTTTTACTTAGTAATAAAGTTTCTTCTTCCTTTAAACTTTCTTCAGTCTTTTTAAATTTTTCTAAGCTACTGCTATGTATTTTTTCTAAAGCTTCTTGGGCATTTTTTCCTGCTGAACTGTTATTAAGTATAAACTTCATGTCAATATACATTATATTTTCTTGAGCAAATACATTTGTAAATTGAAATAACAACAAAGTAATTACAAAAAATTTTACTAAATATTTCATTAAAAAGTGGTACCTAAATTAAATTTAAAACCTTCTGTTTGGTCTGTATCATCTTTTGTTAGTACTTGAGCAAAAGTAAAACTTAGTGGACCCAAAAATGATAGAATGCTAGCATTAATACCAATAGAAGTTCTAAGAGTATCTGACTCAGAGGCTGTAGGATCATAGTCTATAGACCAAACATCTCCTAAGTCAAAAAATAAATTAAAATCTGTTTTGTATTCTTCTGGTAATACATTGGGTAAAGAAGCTTGAAAATTTAGTGCAGCAGCATAATTACCGCCAACATGATCACTACCATCAATTGGCCCTATTTTTCCTCTTTTAAATCCTCTCATTCTGTTGCTTGGTAAAAATAATCTATCTGATAGTTTAACATCATCACCTAAACCTTTAATCATTCTAGTATACAACTTTACAGAACCAATTATGTCAGGTGTTATTTCGTGATACATGCTCCAATCAAGACCATTTTTAATTGATGGCATATCTGAGTAAATAGGTAGTTTTTGACTAAAGGATGTTCTGAAACCATCTGTAGGTTGATATGATTGATTTCGTTTATCCATTGTAATTGCATAGTTTAAATAACTATCAAAATAATTTCCTTCTTGTTTTTTGATAGATTTAGAAGCAGTACTATTAGCAGATAAGCTTTCATAATAAGTGGAAATACCAGGTGAAATAAAAATATCCTCGTATTGTTCAAAACCAGTTCCTAAAGTAAAACCTGTTTTAGTTGTTTCATAACCGGAATCAGTAAGCTTGTCTATTTTAATGCTTTCTAAAGACCCACTTAAAGAATTGCCAGAATAGTTATAATTTGGATTAGTTACTGACACTTGTCCTCTAATAGCTTCACCAGAGATTTCTAAATTACTATTAACTTTAACACCTCTTCCCATAAAATTATTTTCAGCAATACCAACGGCAAAAGATGTACCTTCTGTTCCAACCCCAGCACTAGCAGCTAATTCACCAGTAGATTTTTCTTCAACAACTATATCAATTATTTTTAAACCTGAATCAGACCCCATATAAGTTTTATTTCCAACTTTAGCAAAAATATTTCTCGATTTAAGTTCATTCATTGACTTAGCTAGTAATAAAGGGCTAAATGGATCACCTTCGTCTATTAACATTTGACTTCGAATAACATTATCATTTGTAATGTTATTTCCAGCAATATTTATTTTTTCTACAAAGACCTTTTCTGACTCAAAAACATTTATTTGGACAATTATTTCATCATTATCTAAAGTTTCTAATAGGCTATGATTAATAAATTGCAATTCTTTTTGTTCAGCCAATCCATCCAGCTTATTTAAAATTTTAGTTAACTTAATAGATGAATAGTAATGTCCAACTATTTCTTTTAAGTCTTTGTTCAGTGCAAAGAAGGCAGTCTTGTCAATTCCATCTGCTAAATTTAAAAAGGCTTTTTTAAATTTATATCTTTTTCCTGCATTGATATTAAATGTTAAAACAAATCCCTCTCCAACAGAATATTCTATATTGCTAGAAGTTATATCAACTTCATAATAACCTCTATTTTTATAAAAGTTTTTTAATAACCTTGTATCTAATTCAATTCTATCTACGTTAAGGAATTTTTTGCTAGATATAAATTTCCAAAATTTATTCTCTTCAGATGTAATAACATCTCTAAGTTTTGTGTCACGAACTTTTTTATCACCAGTAAAAAATATTTTTTTAATTTTTGCCTTTTCACCTAAATCAATAGTATAAATTATATTAACTCTATTTTTTTTAATTTTTTCTACGTCTGTTTCAATATTAACAAAATAATAACCTGCATTTCTTAAAACAGTACGAATTATATTAATATCATCTTTAATTTTATTTTTAGTAAAAGAATTTTGTTCTTTTAGGCTTAACATATCCATAATAGCTTCTTTAAATTTTTTAGCTCTTATTCCATCTAAAGAAATCATGTTTATTATGGGGTTTTCTATAACAACCATTTTTAAAATTTTGTTTTGAATGGATATTGATACATTTTCAAAAAACCCAGTATCAAATAAATTTTTAATAATTTCGTTTACTTCATTTATCTCATAGTTGTTGCCTTTAACAATTCCACTGTACGCAATAATAGTTTCACTGGATATTCTTTCATTACCATCAATTTCAATTTTATTTACAACTTCAGAATTAGCTGAAAAGGTAATTATAGATAAGTATAATAGTGATATAAGGAATTTTATTATAAAGCTTTTCATAAAATTATTTTACACTTATATTGTGTATTTTCAACCTCGCCCAATTGTCATATAAATAGATATCATCAACATTTTTTACTTTTTTGTAGCTTACTTTTTTGAACTCTTTGTCATCAACTAATTTCAATAGGCTATTGACAATATCCAAAAATTTAATTTTATTTTTTAAAAAAAGTGAAACTAATTCTTCGTTAGCAGCATTTATCATAATGGGGGCTAGTTTGCCAATTTTAAAACACTTATTTAATAACTTAATTGATGGAAATTTTTTAATATTTACTTTTTTAAAAGTTAATTGATTAAGTTTTTCTACATTTATATTTTTGATATTTGAAAAATCACTTTTAAAACCATAGATTGTATTTGAAATAGGAATTTCCATATCAGTATTATAAAGAATCATTTTGATTAAACCATTTTTGAATCTGATTATAGAGTGAACATATGATTGTGGGTGAATTATAATCTTATACTTTTTTGGATTAATATTAAATAGTTTTGTAGCTTCTATAAGTTCAAAAAACTTATTCATTAGATTTGCAGAATCGATGGAAATTTTTTTTCCCATTTTCCAATTTGGATGTTTTGTAGCTTGCGTCGGAGTAATTGATTTAAGTTTATTTAAAGGTGTATCAAGAAATGGGCCTCCAGATGCAGTTATTAAAATTTCTTCAATATCGTTATCACTAAAATCTTTCGTTAAATTAAAAATTGAAAAATGTTCTGAGTCAACTGGTAGAATTTTAGTTTTATATTTTAAAGATAAATTATAAATAATATTCCATGCACAAACTATAGATTCTTTATTTGCAATTGCTAGGATTTTGGTAATTTTTAATGCTTCAATAGTATAGTATAGTCCGGCTATACCAACAATTGCTGAAATAGTATAATCAACTTTCTTTTTAATTATTTTTTTTAATGAAATATTTCCACAATAAACTTTTGTTTTGTAATTTCTTAATTCATTTTTAATATACTTGAAATATTTTTTGTCTTTTATAATTATGTTTTCGGCATTAAATTTTTTAGCTTGTTTAATTAGTTTTTTATAATTTTTATTTGCAGTTAGTAGAGTGATTGAAAAATTAGATAAATCTCGCTCTAAAATATTTAAAGTAGATGAACCAATAGATCCGGTAGAACCAAGAATAATAATTCTTTTTTTCATAGATTAAATTAAATTAATAAACTTAAATATACTAGCAAAAATTAAAACAAAAATAATTCCATCTATTCTATCAAGAATACCACCATGACCAGGTATAAGATTTCCAGTATTTTTAATTTTGTTTAATCTTTTAAAATATGAAATTAAAATATCTCCTGATTGACAAACTAGAGATAAAAATAGTGATATTACAATATATTTATTTATTAAGTAGACTTGATCTTGATATATAATTTCATAAGTTGTTAAATTCTCTAATAAAATAATTGGTATAATAGAGAAAATAAAAGAACCAATCATTCCAGAGTAAGTTTTATTAGGACTTATTTTGGTTAACTTTGGACCTTTAAAAGTTTTTCCAAATATATAACCGCCTATATCTGAAAAAATACAAATTAATAAAATCCATAATAATAAAAAGGATGATTCATTATACAAACCTCTTATAAAAATAGATGAAAAAATAGAAATTATGATTACTAAGTAACCAAAATTAATTATTAAAGAAGATTTTTTTTTTTTATTAATATTCTTCCATTCATTTAGAGAAAAAATAGTGATTAAAAATAAAACAGGAATAAAAATTATATAGTGTGTAAATATTAAAATTATACTGATTGGTAGTAATATTAAAGAAGAAATGATTCTTTTTTGTAATTCATTAAATTTCATATATTGCCATAATTTCTTTTAGTTTTTTTGTAAGAATTGATAATTTTTAAAAAATCATTTTTATTAAATTCAGGCCACATTTTATCAACAAAAAATAATTCTGAATATGCAAGTTGCCATAATAAAAAATTACTTAATCTTTTTTGTCCACCAGTCCTAATTAATAAATCTGGATCTGGTATTTTTTTTGTAAAAAGAAGGTTGTCAAAATTTTTTTCATTTATTTTTTTGTGTTTTGCTTTTTTTATTGCTTTTATTATTTCGTCACGAGAACCATAATTTAATGCTAAATTTAAATAGAGGGTTTTATTATTTTTTGTTTTAGTTTGAACTTTTTTAATAATATTTAACACGGGTTTTGGTATACCCCTGTTATTACCAATTACTTTAATCTTAATATCTTTATCTAAGATTTTTTTTAAATTTTTTTTAAAATAATTTTTAATTAGACTAAATAAAAAATTAACCTCTGTTTTTGGTCTTCTCCAATTTTCAGTGGAAAAAACAAATAAAGTTAGAAATTTCAAATTAACTTTCATTGATATATCAATGATATTTTCAACATTTTTTAATCCTGAAAGATGTCCAAAATTTCTTGAATTTTTATTCTTCAAACCCCATCTGCCATTACCATCCATGATAATAGCTACATGATGTAAAGAGTTCATATTTCCATTATCTCTTTTTCTTTTTCTTTAAGCTTGTTTTCAACTAAAGTGATGTGTTGATCAGTAACATCTTGAACTTTTTTTTCATATTCTTTTAATTGATCATCACTTATTTCTTTATTTTGATTTTGTTTTTTTAAATTATCATTTCCTTCTCTACGAATATTACGAATTGAGATTTTTGACTTTTCAGATAATTCTTTCATCATTTTTTTTAATTCAATTCTTCTTTCCTCGGTTAAATCTGGTATAGGTAATCTCATAAGTTGGCCATTGATTTGCGGATTGATGCCGAGATTTGACTTTTGTATAGCAGCATCTACTAACGATACATTAGACTTGTCCCAAACTTGTATAGCAATAAGCCTAGGTTCAGGAACAGTTATAGTTGCTAATTGATTAATGGGCATTTTTTGTCCATAAACATCTACTTTAACTATGTCGAGCATTTTTATATTTGCTCTTCCAGTTCTTAAAGATGTTAAGTCATTAACAAAAACATTGTAAGCCTTTAACATCTTTGTATTTACATTGCTAATATCAATGTTGTCAGACATTAGTTAATACCTTCACCTACTTTAAAGCGTATAAATTTTTGAATTTTAAGTTTTTTTTCTTTAGATATTTCAGTCATTATATCTTTAACTTTTTTGTCTGGATCCATAATCCATGTTTGATTAAGAAGAGTGTTTTCATCAATAAATTTCCTTACTTTACCTTTTGAAATTTTTTCAATAATTTTTTCATCTTTTCCTGAATTAAGCAATTCTTCTTTAATAATTTCTTTTTCTTTTGATAAAACATCATTATTTAAATCATCTAAATCTATAGATATAGGGTTCATTGCTGCAATATGCATACACAAATGATGTCCAAATGTATTTAGTATATCAGTAGTTGTATCTGGTATTTCTAAACTTAACAACACAGCAAGTTTCCCTGTGTTTTTGCTCGAAGGTGAATGAATATAAAAAAAGTTTTTAAAATTTTTTCCATCGAAATATTCAGTTCTTCTAATAGTAATTTTTTCACCCATTTTAGCAATTAAACTAACTAAACTATCTTTAACAGTAGAATTATTATTCATTTTAGCATTATTTAATTTATCAAGTTGACCAAAATTATTAAAATTTAATTTTGATAATTCATTAGCAAAATTGATAAAGTCATTATTTTTAGCCACAAAGTCTGTCTCGCAATTAACCTCTAAAATTGATAAACTATTATCTTTTTGTTCTACTAAAACTAATCCATCCGCAGCAACTCTTTCCATTTTTTTTGTAGCCTTAGAAATTCCTTTTTTTCTTAAAAATTCAATAGATTTATCTATGTCACCACCACATTCATCTATTGCAGATTTACAATCTTTAAAGCCAACACCAGTTATCTCTCTTAATTTTTTTACTTTTTCTAGGGAACTATCAGCCATAAAATTAATTAGCTTTTGTTTTTTTGGAATCAGTTTTTTTTAGACTTTTAATTTCTTTTTTAACTGTTTTGATATTACTTAATTTAATTTTACTTGGTGAGCTTGTTTTTATCTTACTTTTAACTATCTTTTTTTCAACTAAAGTGACTTTTTCTTCTATTTTAGAATCTTTAATATATTTTTTTCCATCTATAATTGTTTGTTTGATTAATTCACAATATAAATTTATTGACCTTCTTGCATCATCATTACCCGGTATCGGGTAGTCTATTCCAGTAGGATCTGAATTTGTGTCTAAAATGGCAATTATTGGTATGTTTAATTTAATTGCTTCTTTTACTGCTAAGCTTTCAATGTTGGTGTCTATAATAAATATTAAATCTGGAATTTTCTTCATGTGAGAAATACCACCTAAAGATCTTTCTAATTTATCTTTCGCTATACCTAATTTTAATATTTCTTTTTTTGTTAGTCCTTTATTTTCACCTTTTAAATCTTCGGTGTATTTTTTTAATTTTTTTATAGAATTTGATATAGTGTTCCAATTAGTCAACATTCCGCCGAGCCATCTATAATTAACAAAATACTGATCTGTATCTTTAGCTAAATTGGATATTGTTTCAGAAGCTTGTTTTTTAGTAGAAACAAATAAAATTTTACCTCCAGAAGAAATACATTGATGAATTTTTGTTAATGCTGCATTAGTTAGTTCTAATGTTTGAACCAAATCAATTATATGAATAGAATTTTTCTTTCCAAAAATGTATCTATTCATTCTAGGGTTCCATCTAAATGTTCGATGACCTAAATGAACTCCTGCTTCTAATAATTGTTTTATTGTTACTTCTGGTAAATTCATATTTTTTCCCGGTTTTTCCACCACAGCAACTGCCACTAAAGGACCGGAGGTTTATAACCAACTGCTGTGTGCGTAATTAATAATTATGATGTTTGTACATCATTATCTTAATAACTCAAGACATTTTAAATGTTAATTTTCCTTATAAAATCTTCATTTTTTAAACTTTTTAAGGTTTTGTAATCAAATTTACGTTTATTTTTTAATTCAAAAACATAATTTTTTTCTTTATTTTTTATTGATATTTTGATGCTTGAGTCCCCTTTTTCACTAATCAACTCAGATAATTTGGGCAAGTTTTCTGTGTTATCAATTTCAATAAGTATATCAGTATAATTTTTATTAATAATATCTGATATGCTTATAATCTTTCTCACGTTTATTCTTTTAAATCTATCGTCCTGACTACTGATATCTTTTGATACAGTTATCAAAAAAGATTTACCTTCTTTGAGTTTTTCTCTATTAAGCTCATAAATATCTGAAAATAAAAATAATTCATAAACACCACTAAAATCGCTAAATTTAACTAAAGCAAAAGAATTTCCTTTATTGGTTTTTTTTAATTGTATTTTCATAACTGTGCCAGCAAGAACCATTGTATCTTTGTTGTTTTCAATAAATTCTTTGTAAGTTTGTGCGTGATATATATCCATGATTTCTTTATAATCATTTAAAGGATGGTCTGTGATATAAAAGCCTACTGATTCAAATTCTTTTGACATCTTTTCTTCATACTCCCATTTGTCATTATTTAGGTTGTTAACTTTAAAAATTTGCTTGTTGTCATCTTTAAAAAGTGCTGCTTGATTATTAAGTCTATTTTCATGAATTGCTTTAGTACTTAGTATAATATTTGGTATTGAATCAAATAACATTTTTCTATTTTTATTAAAACAATCAAAAGCACCAGCTTTAACCAATCCTTCTAGCTGAAGTTTATTTATATTTTTGGGATTAACTCTGTTTAAAAAATCATTCAATGATTTAAATTTTCCGTTTTTTTCTCTTTCTATAACTATTGAATTTATTGCTTCGAACCCAACACTTTTAATTGCACCCAAGGCATAATATAAAGAATTATCTTTTGAAACAAATTCAGCAAAACAATTATTTATGCATGGCGCAATAACTTTAATTTTTAATCTTTTTAATTCTTCATTAAATTCTGCAAGTTTATCTGTATTAGAAAGTTCATTGGTCATAGATGCTGCTATAAATTCATTTGGATAATATGCTTTTAAATAAGCAGTTTGATAAGCAATCATAGCGTAAGCAGCTGCATGACTTTTATTAAAACCATATTCTGCAAAAGGTTCAATTTTTGCAAAAATAAAACTTGCTGTTTCTTTTGTTATTCCATTTTTGACCGCTCCATTTACAAATCTTTCTTTTTGTTTTTCTAATTCTGCTCTTTTCTTTTTACCCATTGCTTTTCTTAAAATATCTGCTTCTCCTGCCGTAAAGCCTGATAATGTTTGAGCTATTTGCATAACCTGTTCTTGATAAATTATAACTCCATAAGTGGGTTCTAAAATTTTTTTTAATCTTGGGTGTAAATAATCAGGTTCCTGTTCTCCATGTTTACATTGATTGTAAACAGGAATATTTTTCATAGGACCTGGTCTAAATAAAGCCACCAAAGCAATAATATCTTCAAATCTATTGGGCTTCATTTTAACTAAAGCATCTCTCATACCTGTGCTTTCAAGTTGAAAAAGTCCCAAACTTTCTCCAGAAGATAATAAATTAAAAACTTTTTTATCATCTAAAGAAATTTTATGAATATCTATTTCAATGCCATTATTCTTTAAAGTTAAAATATTTTTATGTATAACTGTTAGAGTTTTTAAACCTAATAAATCAAATTTTATCAGTCCAGCATTTTCTGAAGAATACATATCAAATTGTGTAACGGGTAATGCTAGATCAGAAGAAAGATCTTTATATAAAGGTATAGTTTCAGCTAAGTTCTTTTCAGCTATAACTACACCAGCTGCATGAGTAGCTATATTTCTATTTAAACCCTCTAATTTTAATGATAATTCAAAAAGTTTTTTTACTCTGAAATCTTTTTTTGCAGCTTCCTGAAGTCTTGGTTCTCTATTAATACATTCCTGAAGTGATAATGGACGAGATGGATCAAATGGAATCATTTTACATAATGAATCAATATATCCATAAGGTATACCAAGAACTCTTCCTATATCTCTCAAAGCCATTCTAGCTTTGAGTTTTCCAAACGTAATAATATGGGCTACACCTTTACCATATTTTTTACTTAAATAATTTAAAACTTTTTCTCTTTTTTCTTCACAAAAATCTATATCAAAATCTGGCATAGAAATTCTGTCAGGGTTTAAAAATCTTTCAAAAATTAAATCAAACTTAATTGGATCCACATCTGTAATTGAAAGACACCAAGCTACTAAAGAGCCAGCTCCTGAACCTCTTCCTGGACCAACTGGGATATTATTACTTTTTGACCATTTAATGTAGTCAGAAACTATTAAAAAATATCCTGAATATTTCATTTTTTTAATAATATTTATTTCATGATTTAACCTATCTTCGTATTTATCTTTAATTTTTTTGGTATTGCTTTTATCTTCACTTAATGGAATTATAAATTCATTTAATTTGACAGTTAATCCATCTAATGCTTGTTTTTCTAATTCATCATCCACACTTTTGGTTTCAGAAATAAATATTTCAGGTAATATTGGGCTTGAATTATTTGGCTTAAAATTAATTCTATATGGAAAATTAATATTATTTTCAAGAGCCTCTGGCAAGTCTGAAAAAAGCTCAAACATTTCTTTGGAATCTTTTAAATAATGTTGATTAGAATATCTTTTTCTATTTTTATCATTTACGTGGGATTTGAGTCCGATACATAAGAATGCATCATGAGCTTCATACATATCTTTATTTATGTAAAAAACTTCATGGGTAGCTATAAGAGGTAAATTAAATTTTTTTGATATATTTAATAAGAATTCTTCATATTCATTTTCACCTAAATCGTTATGTCTTTGAATTTCAATATACAAATTGTTTTTAAAAGAACTTTGTAATAATTGAATAATTTCATCTATATCTTTGATTAAATTTTTTGTAAAAAGTTTTCCAAATAAACCGTTTATAGTTCCAGTAAATACAGATAAACCATTTGAATTATTTAATAAATCTTCAAGTTTACAATGTGGTGTTTCATCAGATTTAATATCAAGAAAGGACTTAGATGATAATTTAATCAAATTTTTATACCCATCGAAATTCATTGCATATAAAGGAATTTTACCAATATTGTTTTTATAACTTATATTAATTTGTGTTCCAATTATGGGCTGCGTACCAGACTTAGAAATACTTTCTGAAAATTCTAGTGCACCACATAAATTGCTAGTATCACAAACTCCAAGAGTCTTAATTTTATGAAGCTTTGAATGTAAAGATAGGTCACTAATTTTAATAGCTCCTTCGCATATTGAATATTGAGTGTGAACTTTTAAATGGGAAAATTGATTTTTATTAATTTCATTCATTTACTTTTTTTAATATTAGCATTTAAAATTTCTAACTTATAGTCTGCTTTATTAGCAAATACTCTATTATGAGTTGCATAAATAATAATTCTATTTTTTTGTTTTAATTTTTTGAATAAATTAAATATATCATAAGCTGTATTTGTATCTAAACTTCCAGTTGGCTCATCTGCTAATATTAAATTTGGCTCATTAATTAATGCCCTAGCTACTGCAACTCTTTGTTGTTCTCCACCCGATAATTCGCTAGGGAAATGATCAATTCTTTTATGCATATTTATAGTTTTTAAAAGAATTTTTGCTTTAAGTTTGCAATCACGCCAATTTATTCCATTTATAAGAAGTGGCATTGCAACGTTTTCTAAAGCAGTAAAATCGCTTAAAAGATTATTTTGTTGATAAATAATTGAGATTTTCTTTTTTCTCAAATAATCTTTTTCTTTATCCTCTAACTTTGATACGCAATTACCTTCTAAAAAAATATCACCACTGGTTGGTTTGTCTAGCATTGCAATTAAATGTAATAAAGTTGATTTACCAGATCCAGATGGGCCAACTAAAGAAATAAAATCGCCTGATTTAATATTAATATTAAGATTCTTAAAAATTATAATTTTTTTATATTTTGAAATATATTCTTTAGATAAATTTTTTAAAATAAGTGAACTATTATTCATATTTTAAAGCCTGTATTGGGTCTAAACTAGCTGCTTTAAGAGAAGGAAAGATTGTTGCTAAAGTTGTAATAATTATAGAAAAAATAAATACAATAAAAATCCAATAAATATTTATTTCAGAGGGCATCTTGCTTAAAAAATAAATCTCCTCAGGAAATAAGCTTACATTAAAGATAGTTGAAATAAATGTTCTAATATTTTCAATATAAATAGAAAATAAAACTCCTAAAAATATTCCAGTTATTGTCGCGAAAAAACCTATTGAAAAACCTGTCAAAAAAAATATTTTTGCTATAGATTTTTTGCTTAAACCTAAAGTACGTAAAATAGCTATTTCTTTAGTTTTGTTTTTTACCAATATTGTCAAACCAGATATTATATTAAATGCAGCTACAATAATAATTAGTGTTAAAATAATAAACATGACATTTCTTTCAACTATAAGAGCTGAAAAAAATGATTGATTTAAATCGGACCATGTATAAATAAAAGCGTTTGAAAACTTTTCTTCAAACATATTTTTAATAATATTTGCATTTTCTGGTTTAATTAAATTAACTTCAATAAATATATCTTCTTTATTACCTTCAAAAAATGAAATTGAATCATTTAAGTTCATAAATACTACGTTTTGATTAAACTCTGATAGTCCACTATCAAAGATTGATGATATTGAAAAAGTTTTTTGCAAGGGTAGATTTCCAAAAATTGTCTCAATGCTTGATGATGACATTAAAGTAATCTTATCTCCAACCATTAAATCTAAAACTATAGCCAAGTCTTTACCAATAGAAATTGTATTTTTATTAAAATTATTAAGAGATCCTTCAAAAATATTTTTTTTTGATAATATTGTTTTTTTTAAGTCTTCTTTTGAATATCCTCTTATTACAATACCTTTGGAGTTACCTTGGTTTATAATAATTCCTTCTCCAGAAAATGAATACGAAATTGATTTAATATCTTTATTTATTTTCTTTATATCTAATTTTGTGATGTTGGAAATAGGTTTATCGTATGACTTAATAATTATATGGGGATTAAAACCAAGTATTTTATCAATCAATTCTGTCCTAAAACCATTCATTACAGACATTACAATAATTAATATTGCAACACCTAAACTAATGCCTGTAAAAGAAAAAATAGATATAATTTTTAGAAAGCCCTCTTTCTTTTTGGGTTTTAGATATCTAAATGCAATTTTATTTTCAACTTTTGAAATCAATTTATTTTATTTTGTTTAAATGATTTTTAATTTCTTCCAATGACAATAATTTAGTTTCACCATCAATTTCTTTAAATTCAAATTTATCTTCTGTAGATTTTGAACCCAAAATGATTTGAAAAGGTATTCCTAGTAAATCAAATTTTTTAAACTTTGAAGATAAATTTTCCTCTGTGTCATCAAAAACAACATCTATATTATTTTTTATCAAATAGTCATAAATTTTTTTTGCTTTGGTGTATGTTTGATTATCATTCTTTTTAATATTTGCTATTAGTGCTATATCAAAAGGTGAAACTGAATGTGGCCATTTCATAATGTTATTATTAAACTTTGATTCAATAATAGCACCGACCAACCTAGATACTCCAATTCCATAAGAACCCATTTTAACATCCACTTTTTTTCCACCCTGTAAATCAACTGAGCATTTAAGTGGTTTAGAATATTTGTCACCAAAATAAAAAATATGCCCTACCTCGATCCCTTTAGTAATGATTTGATTTTCTTTATTAACTTTTTTTTCAAAAGATTCTTTATTAAATTTTTCATCTGTAACAGCATAAAAATTATCATATTGTTTTCTTAACTCATTTATAGAATTATCTTGATTGGTATATGAGGAAATATCTATATCAAAAATCCTTTTATCTGAATAAATTTTACTTTCTCCTGTATCAGCTAAAATTATAAATTCATGAGAAAGATCACCTCCAATTGGTCCTGTATCTGCAGCCATAGGAATAGCGGTAAGACCTAATCTTTTAAAAGTTTTAAGATATGCAAAAAACATTTTATTATAGGATTTTTTAGCTTCAAGGTCATTGAGATCAAAAGAATATGCATCTTTCATATAAAATTCTTTACACCTCATTATTCCAAATCTTGGTCTTAATTCATCTCTAAATTTCCATTGAATATGATAAAGAAGTTGAGGTAACGATTTATATGATTTAATACTAGATCTAAATATTTCAGTTATTAGTTCTTCATTTGTTGGTCCATAAAGCATTTCTTTATTTTGTCTATCTTTAATTCTTAACATTTCTTCACCATAATCATCGTATCTACCACTTTCTTTCCAAATTTCAGCTGATTGTATAGTCGGCATTAAAAGTTCTTGGGCGCCAATTTTGTTTTGTTCTTCTCTTACTATTTGTTCTATTTTTTTCATGATTTTAAAACCTATAGGGAGCCATGAATAAATTCCTGTTGATGATTGTTTTATCATACCTGTTCTCAACATAAGTTGGTGTGATTTAATTTTAGCCTCTGATGGAACTTCTTTTAATATTGGTAAAAATAATTTTGATAAAAACATTTTAAATCCTAACTATATTCACATTAGTATAAGGTCTTTTTCCAGTTTTTTCCTTAAAAAATTTCCTTGAATTTGTTTTAATAGTTTCAATAAAATTCTTATGTTGTTTTTCATTTTTTAGAGAAAAAGTTTTACAAACTTTATAAATATAATCTTGTAAATCAGCTCCAAATTCTTGTGTATCTTCATTTTCAATAGGAATTCCTCTAAAAGAGACTATAGGTTTTTTTGCTATTAACCCTGAGCCATTTACTAAAATTGTAAGTTCAAAAAAACCATTGCTAGCAATATTTTTTCTTTCTTTTAAAGATTTGGATTCTTCACCAATTCCTATATTTCCATCTATAAAAATTTTACCTACAGGTGCTTTATCAATAACTTTTGGATTTGTCCCAGGGTATAATTGAATTATATCACCATTTTCAATTAATAAAGGAAAAGGAACTTGTAATTTTTTAGCAAATTCCACATGTTCCTTCATATGTCTATGTTCGCCATGAACTGGAATTACAGATTTAGGTTTTACCCAATTATACATTTCTTTTAAATCTTCTCTACTGGGGTGACCAGAAACATGAACAAAAGCATTTTCTTCACAAACCAAATCAATTTGATTTCTAACTAAAGTATTATGTAATTTTGCTAATTTCTTTTCATTACCTGGAATTATTTTTGAAGAAAATATAACGGTATCTTCTTTTTCTAAAAAAACGTCTGGATGAATAGATTGTGAAATTCTATTCATTGCTCCAAATGGTTCACCTTGACTCCCTGTGCATAAATATACAATTTTTTCTCTTGAAATATTTTTTATATCTCTAATTTCAGTAGGTTTTATAGATTTATTTAAATATCCACATTGAGTTGCTGCTTTATAAATTCTATTCATTGAGCGGCCAACAAGTGCAATTTTTCTTCCTAGTTTTTCAGCACAATAAAAAACTGTTTCCATACGTGCTACATTTGAAGCAAAAGAAGTGACTATAATTCTTTTTTTCTTTAGTTTCATAATCTTTAACAGATTATTTCTTACATCTAATTCTGATCCTGAATTACCTTCATTGAAAACATTTGTAGAGTCACATATCATAGCAAGAATACCTTCGTCGCCTATTTCTTTAAGTCTTTTATGATTAATTTTTTCTCCAATTAAAGGATTTGGATCACATTTCCAATCACCTGTATGTAAAACTGATCCTGCTGGGGTTTTGATATAAAGACCGTTCGGTTCTATAATTGAATGTGTTAGTGTAACATATTCAATAAAAAAAGGTCCTAGTTGAATATTATTATTTAACTGTACTACATTTAGTTTATTTCCAATATTAATTTTTTTTTCTTTAAATTTTTCGTTTATTAAATAACTTGTAAAGGGTGTAGCATAAATATTGCAATTAAGTTTAGGCCAAATATGAGCTATAGCTCCAATATGATCTTCATGAGCATGTGTAACCACGATACCTAATAAATCATTTTTTTTATCAATAATAAAACCTGGGTCAGGATAAATAATATCTATGCCAGGATATGCATCGTCAGCAAAAGTTACTCCAATATCAACAATTATCCATTTAAACTCTTCATCACTATTTTTAAAACCAAATAGATTCATGTTCATTCCAATTTCACCTGAGCCACCTAAAGGACAAAAAATAAATTCTTTTTTATTCATAATATTTAAAACTTGACTTATAAATTTCGATTAAACCTTTAATTGTTAAATCTCTATCTACAAAAGCTTTTTTTTTAACTGTGTCAACAAAAAACTCAGCCAGACCACCTGTAAAAATTACATTATATTTAGTTTTTAAATCTTTTTGAACTTTTAAAATAATATTTTTTATTAAACCAGAGTAACCCCAAAAAAAACCTGAATACATTGCCTCTAAAGTATTTTTGCCTATAACTTTTTTAACCCTCTTAAATTTAATCAAAGGTAAACTTGATGTATATTCATTTAAACTTTTTAAAGATAATTCAATTCCAGGGGATATTATTCCTCCCTTATAATATCCATCTTTTGAAACAATATCGAAAGTAGTGGCTGTACCAAAATCAACAATAATAAAATTTTTTTTATATATTTTATATGCGGCTATTGCATTAGCAATTCTATCAGATCCTACTTGACTAGGTTGTTTCACATCAATAGTAAGAATTTTTTTAATTGGCATGTCTTTAATTTCTATGCATTTGATTTTAAAGTTTTTAAGAAGATGTCTGTTGAAAATAGAATAAACTTTTGGAACAACACTAGAAAAAATTGCTTTATTAATTAATTTACGAAATGATAAACTTAAATTTTTTTCAAAAAAACTTTTTAAATATGTTTCGGATGTAATCTTATCTGTTTTAAGATTTATCTTTTTAATTATTTTAAGATTTGAGTTTTCAACAAAGCTTAACTTTACAACGGTATTACCGATATCACCAAAAATAATAATCATAATTTGTTTGTAATAAAATTCATTTTTTTTTTATAATAATTTTTATTATAACTGCTTAAATTTAAAAATAATTTATGATATGAATAAATAATTTTTTTAATTAATTCATTTTTATTTATCTTTATTTCAGTTTCATCAAAAATATTGCCAGTTTTAATTTTATCAATTTTAGGATTTGAAAATAAATTAATACCTATACCTACAATTAAATAATTGTGGTTATTTTTTTTAATAGTTTCTTGAAGTATACCACAACATTTTTTATTATTAATCAATATATCATTGGGCCATTTAAAAGTTAATTCACAATTTTTACAATATTCTCTAATAATATCGTAAATTATTATTGGGTTAATAAAATAAAATTCATCAAAACTAGGATAATTTTTTTTTAAAGGAAAAAAAATTGTACTTAACAGATTATCTTTTTTTGATAACCATTTTTTACCATATGTTCCTCTGCCCTTTTTTTGATTAAATGTATTAATGAAACCATTATTAATATTTCTATTATTAATAAAATTTATAGCTTTATCATTAGTGCTATCTACATTTAAAAAGTTATAAATTCTAAATATCATTAATAAAATTTAATTGCTGAGACCAAATTTATCAACGATGAGGGATTTATAAAATACAGACCTAAAAAAACACATGTTATAAACAGTACCATTTTTGCACCATAATTTTTAATTTCATCAAATTCTTGAGTAGCTTTATCAAAGTAAATAACTTTAATTATTCTTAAATAATAGAACGCTGAAATTACCGTAGATAGTAAGCCTATAATAGCTAATAAATACATTTCAGATTTTATTACAGCCATAAATATATAAAATTTAGCAAAAAAACCTGCAAGTGGTGGTATTCCTGCTAGAGAAAATAATAAAATTAACAAAGCAAATCCTATTAAAGGGTGATTTTTAGATAGTCCTGATAGTTCCTTAATATCTTCATTAAATATGTTTTTCTTTTTTAATAAAAATAATGATGAAAAAATTCCTAAGTTCATTACTGAATATATAATTATATAAATTATTGTACTTTGAATTCCTTCAGATGTACCTGTAGATATACCAGCTAATGCATATCCCATATGACCAATTGAACTGTAAGCTAAAAGTCTTTTAATATTTATCTGCCCAATTGCTGCTATAGAAGAAAAAACCATAGAAGCAATAGATAAAAAAACAAGAATTACTTGCCAGCTTTCAATAACATTAATAAACGGCACATACATAAACCTAATAAATACCGTCATAGCAGCAATTTTAGGAACTATGGCAAAAAAACTTGTAATTGATGTTGGGGAGCCTTCATAAACATCAGGAGCCCACATATGAAAAGGAACAGCTGAAATTTTAAATGCAAGACCAACTAAAACAAAGACTAATCCAAAAATAGTTCCTAAATTAGAATTATCAATATTATTTGCAATAATATTAAAGTTAACAGAAGAATTAAATCCATATATCAAAGAACAGCCATAAAGTAATAATCCAGATGATAAAGCACTTAAAACAAAAAACTTTAAACCAGCTTCTGTAGATTTTAAATTATTTCTATTAAATGAAGTCAAAACATACAAAGACAAGGATTGAAGTTCTAAAGCCATATAAAAAATAATCAAGTCATTTGAGCTAATCATAATAATTATACCTAATAAAGCTGTCATTATTAAAATGGGGTACTCAAATTTATTAATTTTTGTTAAAATAACATATTGATTTGATATTACTAAAACTAATAAACAAAATGATACTGAAAGTATCTTCATAAGTTTTGATAAATCATCAATTATAAAACTATTATTAAATATTTTTTGAACTTCATTGGGCTGATTGTAGATTAACAAAATTACTAGAAATAAAGTTATATAAGTAAAATTCAAAACTATTTTAAAACTATTTTTAAAAAAAACACCTATAATCAAAGAAATTAAAATAGAACTGCTTAAAAATAGTTCAGGAATTATATATTCTATATTGTTCATTTAATTATTGCCTTCTGTGGTGGACTTCCAAAAGGCAGAGTCATTAAGATGATAAATCAAATTTTGCTCATAATTATAAATTATATTATCAATTGTTGGGCTAATTGTTTTTAATAATGGGTCTGGATAAAAACCAAAAAAAATAATTAAAGAAGCTAAAGAAACAAAAACAAAAATTTCTTGTTTGTTGAGATCAGCTAAATTTTTTAGTGACTCATTAAGGTCACCAAAAACAACACGCTTATATAACCATAACATATAAGCAGCAGCTAAAACTACACCAGTAGAAGCTAATACAGCTACCACATAATTAACTTGAAATACTCCAAATAAAACTAATATTTCTCCAACAAAACCACTTGTGCCTGGCAAGCCTAAAGATGCAAGGGTGAAAATCATGAAAAATAAAGCATATTTTGGCATTATATTTACTAAACCACCATAAGATGAAATTTTTCTAGAACTATATCTATCATAAACTACACCTACGCATAAAAATAATGCAGCAGATATTAATCCGTGACTAAACATTTGAAAAATACTTCCTTCTAAACCTTGTTTAGTTAAGCTAAAAATACCAATAGTTACAAATCCCATATGTGCAACTGAAGAATATGCAATCAATTTTTTCATATCCTCTTGCATTAAAGCAACTAATGAAGTGTAAATTATTGCAATTATACTTAATGTATAAATAAATGGTGTAAAAAATTCTGACGCTACAGGAAACATTCCAATCGAAAATCTTATAAAACCATAGCCAGCCATTTTTAAAAGTATTGCAGCTAAGATAACAGAACCAGCAGTTGGGGCCTCAACATGAGCATCAGGTAACCAAGTATGAAAAGGCCACATTGGAAGTTTAACAGCAAAAGAGCAAAAGAAAGCTAACCATAATAAATACTGATAATCTTTAAAAATTTTTATTTCATAAAGTTTAATAATATCAGTAGTATTAGTTATCCAAAAGATTGAAATTATTGCAATTAACATTAAAACTGAGCCTAGTAATGTATAAAGAAAAAATTTAAAAGCAGAATAAACTCTTCTTTCTCCTCCCCATATACCAATAATTAAAAACATTGGTATTAAACCAGCCTCAAAAAACAAATAAAAAATTATTAAATCTAAAGAACAAAAAACACCAATTATAAGAGTTTCCATTATTAAAAAAGAAATTAAAAATTCTTTAATTCTAAATTTGATACTAGAACTTCCAGAAATAATGCAAATAGGAGTTATAAAAGTTGTTAATAATAAAAAAACTAAAGAAATTCCATCAATACCAATTTTAAAATTTACAAAACCATTTATCCAATTTTTTTCTTCTATAAATTGAAAGTCAGATGTATTAAAATCAAATTTAAACCACAAAAATAAAGTTAAAAGAAAAGTAATAAGAGAAGTAAATAAAGCAACATTTTTACAATTCCTATGTATATTCTCACTATTTCCTTTTGTAATTAATATAAAGAATGAACCTAATATAGGCAGAAGTATCAAGAATGATAAAATTGGTAATTCCATTTTTATGTTAAGATTAGATAAGTTAATAAAACAGAAAGACCAATTAACATTATAAAAGCATATTGGTAAATATAGCCACTTTGAAATTCTCCTGCTTTAATTGAAAAAAACTTAATGACTTTTGATAATCCATTAGGTCCAAAACGGTCAATAATATTTATATCAATACTTTTCCAAAAAAAAGTACCTATTTTTTTTATATTAGATATAAATAAAAAATTATAAATTTCATCTATGTACCATTTGTTTAAAAATAAATCATATAAGAATTTACCTTCTGGTTCACTTTTTGAAGTTAGTTGATTTAAAATATTATTATTTTTAATAAAAAAGTAATAGGACAAAGGTATTGAAAAGATTACTAACAACGGTGTTGTAATTAAAAACCATAATGGTGGATGTTCTATATAAATTGATTTTATAAAGAAAATAGACTCATTCCAAAATTGATTATGATTTTCACCTATAAAAGTTTCAAAAAATAGATAACCTGAAAAAACTGCTCCAATAGATAATAGTGCTATTGATACTAACATTGTTTTAGATGACTCATGAATTTCTTGAAATTTAATCTTTTTGTTTTTATACTCACCATGAAAAGTTTTAAAGAAAAGCCTCCATGAATATAATGATGTAAGAAAAGCTGTAAATATCGCAACAAAACAAACAAAATTTCCAATTGTTGAATTTTTTGAAAATGCAAATTCAATTATTGCATCTTTTGAAAAATATCCTGATAAAAAAGGGAAGCCAGTTAACGAAAGTGTGCCAATTAACATAAAAACCCATGTAAATGGAATTTTTTTCCAAACACCTCCCATCAAGTTAATATTTTGTTCATCATTAAATGAGTGAATTACAGATCCAGCTCCTAAGAATAGAAGAGCTTTAAAAAATGCATGTGTGAAGAGATGAAATATTGCTAAATGATACGCTCCTATTCCTACTGCAAAAAACATATATCCTAGTTGACTACAGGTAGAATAAGCAATAATTTTTTTAATATCGTTTTGTGCTAAAGCAGTAGTTGCAGCAAAAAAAGCTGTAATCATCCCTATAACAGCAATTACATTTAGTGACATTGGAGAGAATTCAAATAAAGGTGAACATCTAACTATTAAAAAAACACCTGCTGTTACCATGGTAGCAGCATGAATTAAAGCTGATACAGGAGTTGGTCCTTCCATAGCATCTGGCAACCAGGTATGGAGGAGAAATTGTGCTGATTTACCCATAGCACCAATAAATAATAAAATACATATAATAGTAATTAAATTAAAATTAATACCAAATAGATTAATTACTTTATTTTCATATAAAGAAACTTGATTAAAAACTTCATCATAATTAACTGAACCAAAAATAAAGAATATTAAGAATATACCTAAAGCTAAACCAAAATCTCCTACTCTATTTACAATAAATGCTTTAATAGCTGCAACATTAGCTGAGTTTTTTTTATACCAAAAGCCTATTAAAAGATAAGAACATAGCCCAACGCCCTCCCAGCCAAAAAATAATTGTAAAAAGTTATCTGCGGTAATCAAGACTATCATGCAAAAAGTAAATAATGACAAATAAGACATAAATCTTGGTCTATGAGGATCATGGCTCATATAACCAATTGAATATAAGTGAACTAGTGTGGAAATTAATGTAACTACAACTAACATTACTGATGTAAGTGCATCAATTTTTATTGACCAATTTATTTTTAATGAGCCAGATTCAATCCATGTGAATATTTCTTTATGAGAAGAAAATTCAAAAAAAATAACTTTATAAAAAATTATTAAAGACAAAAAAGCTGCCAAAAAAATGAATAAAGTGGAAATTATTTCAGTAAATCTTGATCCTAAGTATTTACCAAAAAAGCCAGCAATAAACGCTCCAAAAAGTGGAAAAAATACTATTGCCAAATCCATAAATTAACCTTTCATTGAGTTGATATCTTCAACTTCAATTGAACCTTTGTTTCTAAAAAAAATAACGATTATAGCTAAGCCTATAGCAGCTTCAGCAGCAGCAACTGTTAAAATGAATAAAGTAAAAATTTGCCCTGTTAAATCATTTAAGTAAACAGAAAAGGCTACTAAATTAATATTTACTGCTAGTAAAAGAAGTTCAATGCTCATTAAAATAACAACAACATTTTTTCTATTTAAAAAAATTCCAGCAATCCCTATAGAAAAAATTATTGATGAAAGAATTAAATAATTTGCTAAATTAAAACTAATCATCTATTTTTACACCTCTATTTTTTTCTACATCAACTAAAGAAATAGAACTTTTCTTTTCTCTTGAAATTTGAGAAAAAACATTTTGTCTTTTAATTGAATCTCTTTTAGTGTGGGTTAATACAATAGCACCGACCATTGCTACAAGAAGAATCATTCCAGATAATTGAAATATATGAATGTAATCAGTATAAATAATTGATCCTAAGGATTCTGTATTGGAGATTTCTGTATCTAGAGTTAATTTATTGGAAATTTTAAAATTATTAATATAATCAATTTCACTAAAAACTAACAAAAGTTCAATAAAAATTATTGAAGAAATTAAACCTCCAAAAGGTAAGTATTCTTTAAATCCTTTTTTAAAAACTGGTAAATTGACATTAAGCATCATCACAACAAATAAAAATAAAACTGCTACAGCCCCTACATAGACTATTAACATAATCATTCCTAAAAATTCTGCACCGATCATGATAAATAAGCATGCTATTGTAATAAAATCTAAAATTAAAAAAAAAACTGAATGGACGGTGTTTTTTGAAAGTGTGACCATTAAAGATGCAATTATGGCTATAAAGGAAAAGAAGTAAAAAAATAAATCGTGTATAATCATTTTATCTATAGGGGCTGTCTTTTTTTATGTTTTCAGCTAAAATATTTTCCCATCTATCACCATTCTCTAAGAGTTTGTTTTTGTCATAATACAATTCTTCTCTTGTTTCTGTGCTAAACTCAAAATTTGGCCCTTGAACAATTGCATCTACAGGACATGACTCTTCACAAAGACCGCAATAAATACATTTAAGCATATCAATATCGTATTTTGTTGTTTTTCTACTGCCATCTTCTCTAGGTTCTGATTCTATTGTAATTGCTTGAGCTGGGCATACAGCCTCACATAATTTACATGCAATACATCTTTCTTCACCATTTGGATAACGTCTTAATGCATGCTCTCCTCTAAATCTTGGGCTAATTTTTCCTTTTTCAAAGGGGTAATTGATAGTTTTTTTTTCTTTAAAAATTTCACATGTTGCAATAAATAATGCTGAAATGAACTCAGTAAGAAAAATAGTTTTAAGAAAACGTTGTATATTCATAATCTAAATTAATTATTCATTGGGAGTTTATCAAAATAAAATAAAAAACTTGCAGTTAAAATTAACCATATTAAAGAAAATGGTAAAAAAACTTTCCAACCTAGTCTCATTAATTGATCATATCTATATCTAGGAACTACAGCTTTTACTAAAGCAAACAATATAAATAAAAAAAGTATCTTTAATATCATCCATAATGGACTTGGTATCAAGTTTAAAGGATAAATATTTATTGGTGATAACCATCCACCTAAAAAAAGTATGGATCCCATAGCACACATTAATAAAATATTAGCATATTCACCAAGCCAAAACATTGCATACATCATTCCAGAATATTCAGTTTGATATCCAGCAACTAATTCAGCTTCTGCTTCGGGTAAATCAAATGGTGGTCTATTAGTTTCTGCTAATGCCGAAATGAAGAAGACAACAAACATAGGAAACAATGGTAATACAAACCAAACATTTTTTTGTGCTTGAACAATATCAACTAAATTTAATGAACCTACACATAATAAAACATTAATAATAATTATACCTATAGAAACCTCATAAGAAACCATTTGAGCAGCTGATCTAATTGCTCCAAGAAAAGGATATTTTGAATTTGATGCCCAGCCACCCATTATAATTCCATAAACACCAAGTGAAGAAACTGCAAATAGATATAAAATACCAACATTTATATTTGACAATACTAGTTCTTCACTAAAAGGTATTACAGCCCAAGCTACTAATGCAAGAGTCATAGTTACAATTGGAGCTAAAATAAATATAACTTTATTGGCAGAAGATGGAATTATTATTTCTTTGAATATATATTTTAATGCATCAGCTAATGATTGAAGCAATCCAAATGGTCCTACAACATTAGGTCCTTTTCTTTTTTGAACAAATGCCCATATTCTTCTATCTAGCCATACAACTAAAGCTACAGAAACAAGAACGGGTAACAATATGAATAATATTTTATAAACCTCTAAAAATAAACCAGTTAAATAAATCATAAGTAATTCTATTTTCCATTCTTAATATTATTTTTTAAAAAGGCTTGCTTACATTCGTTCATAGTTTTAGATGATCTTGCAATAGGATTTGAATGATAGTAATCAAAATCATTTATTAAAATTTTATTATCAAAAAAAGATACTTCATTAATTTTAATATTTTTTTCATTGTATTGAGGTAATTCATCTATTACTTGAGAAAGGCCAAATTCTTCATACAAATTTCTAGTTAATTCTTTCTCATTTTCAAAGCCTATATTTTTTTTCATCTTAACTGAAATTTCTTTTAATATTTTCCAATCTTCTTTGGCTTCACCAGGGGGGTAGCTAGCTCTATAAGTTTTTTGTAGCCTTCCCTCAAGATTCATAAATGATCCGTTTTTTTCAGTATAAGCTGCTCCTGGTAAAATTAAATCTGCAGCATTTGCACCTTTGTCACCATGGCTACCTTGATAAACAACAAACATATTGTCATTTTTTTTAAACTTTATTTCATCCGCACCTAGTAGATATAAAAATTTAAATTCATTATTTTCAAGTTTATCAAAAAATATGAAATTATTATTGTTGTTAATTGAATAAACTCCAAGTGTTATTGCACCCACTCTAGAAGCTTGTTGAGTTAAAACATTTAAAGCATTCCAGTTTTTATTTATAAAATTATTTTCATGTAAAAATTTTTTTACACTTTCAAATATGTATTCTCCAGATTTACTATTTAAAGCAGACTCTCCTATTATTATCATAGGTTTTTTTGCTTTTTTAATTTTATTACTTAAACTAGTGTTTCCTAAAACTAGTTCTCTTAAAACAGTTGTATCTGATCCAATAGATTTATAAGGATAAGTAAGGTTGCCGGGATCCCCTATTGTGTATATTTCTGTTTTATTATTTAAATAAGCTTTTCTAATTCTTGAATTTACAATTGTAGCTTCAACTCTAGGATTTGACCCTATTAAAATAATTAAATCACTTTCTTCAATTCCATTAATAGAACTATTAAAAATATAATTGATTTTATCAGTAGGGTTAATATAAGTTTTAGTGTTTCTGCATTCTAAATTGTTACTATCAAGACAGTTATTAAAAAACTTTTTAAAAGCAAAGATCATTTCTAAATCATTTAAATCACCTGTTACACCAGCTATTTCTTTTGGATCAAATAACTTTAATTTTGCATTAATAGTATCTATTGCTTTTTCCCATGATATTTTTTTAAATTTGCCGTTCTCTTTAATAAGTGGTGTATCTAGTCTTTGTTTTGAAAGACCATCACAAGCATAACGTGTTTTGTCAGAAATCCATTCTTCATTAATGTTTTCATTTATTCTTGGTAGAATTCTTTTTACCTCCCATCCTAGAGTGTCTACTCTTATATTTGAACCTACTGCATCCATCACATCTATAGATTCTGTTTTTTTTAATTCCCATGGACGAGCTTCAAATGCATAAGGTTTGGATGTAAGAGCACCAACGGGACAAAGATCAATTACGTTAGCAGACATTTCAGATGTCATAGATTTTTCTAAATATGTTGTGATTTCCATATTCTCTCCTCTTCCTATAGCTCCTAGTTCTGTGACGCCGGCAACTTCTGAAGCAAATCGTATACATCTAGTGCAATGAATACATCTAGTCATTTGAGTTTTGATTAAAGGGCCCATATACTTTTCTTTTACTTCTCTTTTGTTTTCTAAGTATCTAGATTTATCAAAACCATAAAACATTGATTGATCTTGCAAATCACATTCTCCCCCCTGATCACAAACAGGGCAATCTAGTGGGTGGTTAGTTAATAAAAATTCCATCACACCTTTTCTTGCTTTATCAACTAATTTTGTATTTGTTTTTATGTTCATGCCTTCGGTAGCAGGCATGGCACAAGAAGCTATAGGTTTAGCTGATTTTTCTAATTCAACTAGACACATTCTGCAATTTCCAGCTATAGAAAGTCTTTCGTGGTAACAAAATCTTGGAATCTCAGCACCAGCAATTTCACAAGCTTGAAGAACTGTCATACCTTCTTCAAAATCTATTTCTTGGTTATTAATAATAATTTTAGGCATTATCCTTTTCTAAAAGATGTTGATCAATTAAATATGGAACTTTTGTTTCTTTTTTAATTAAAGGTTCTTCAAAACATCTTTTTTCAATTTCTTTTCTAAAATGCTTTAGCAGCCCTTGAATTGGCCAAGCAGACCCTTCTCCAAAAGCACAAATAGTATGTCCTTCAATTTGTTTTGTGACATCAGATAAAATATCTATTTCGTTATACGTTGCTTCTCCTTTTGACATTCTTTCTAGAATACGCCACATCCAACCAGATCCTTCTCTACAAGGAGTGCACTGACCACAACTTTCATGTTTATAAAATCTTGCTATTCTTGCAAAACATTTAATAATATCTTGATCATTATTTATAACAACAATTCCAGCTGTTCCTAAGCCACTTCCAACTTTAATTAAAGAGTCAAAGTCCATATTAATAGTATCACAAATTGACTTTGGCAAAAGAGGCATTGAAGAACCACCTGGAATAACAGCTTGTAAATTTTGCCATCCCCCAACAACTCCACCTGCATGTTTTTCTATTAATTCTTTTAATGAAATTCCCATTTCTTCTTCAACATTACAAGGATTGTTAACATTTCCAGAAATACAAAAAATTTTTGTTCCAGTGTTTTTTGGTTTTCCTAAAGATGAAAACCATTTAGCACCTTTCTTTAAAATAGTTGGAATGACAGCTATAGTTTCAACATTATTAACAATTGTGGGACACCCATAAAGACCTACCAATGCTGGAAAAGGAGGTTTTAATCTAGGTTGACCTTTTTTTCCCTCAATACTTTCTAACAATGCTGTTTCTTCACCACAAATATAAGCGCCTGCTCCTCTATGAATATATATATCAAGATCCCAGTTTGACCCACAAGCATTTTTACCAATAAATTTTTTTGCGTATGCTTCTTCAATTGCTTTTTCTAAAATTTTGCTTTCATTAAAATACTCTCCTCTTATATAGATATAACAAGTATGTGCATTAACAGCGAAACTTGCTAATAAAATTCCTTCTATTAATTTTTGTGGTTCAAATTTTATTATATCTCTGTCTTTGCAAGTTCCTGGCTCAGATTCATCAGCGTTTATAACTAAATAATGTTCTCTTGAACCTACGTTTTTTGGAGCAAAAGATAACTTCAAACCTGTTGGAAATCCAGCTCCACCCCTTCCTCTTAATTCAGAATCTTTAACTTCATTAATTATCCATTCTTTTCCTTTTTTAATTAACTCTTTTGTTCCGTTCCAATCACCTCTCTTTAAAGATGACTCTAAATCAGAACCTAAGTCATTGTATAAGTTTTTAAAAATTCTATCTTTATCACTTAGCATTAATTGTTTCCAATAAAGTTTTTCTATTTTTTTCGGGTGCTGAATTTTTTCTATTTCTATATGATCCTGGTTTTGGTAATTTATCGATCATTAAGTCTTTTATTATTTTTTCTGCACTTTTTTCATCTAAATCTTCAAAATAATTATCATTAATCTGCATCATAGGAGCGTTTACACAAGCTCCTAAACATTCAACTTCAACCCACGAACATTTTTTATTTTTAGATATTTGATTTTCTTTTTCAGAAATGTATTTTTTACAAACATCAACTATTTTAGATGAGCCTCTAATCATGCAAGGTGTTGTTGTACAAACTTGAACAAAATAATCTCCTACAGGAGCTAAGTTGTACATAGAATAAAAAGTTGCAACTTCATATACTTTAATATACGGCATATCTAATAACGCAGCTATATACTTAATAGCAACTAGAGGTATCCAATTATTGTTCTGACTTTGAGCTAAAGATAAAAGTGGCATAACAGAACTTTGTATTTTTGTTTTTGGATATTTTTTTAATATTAAATCTTTTATTAAAAGATTTTCTTTTGTAAATTCAAAAGAATCTGGTTGATTTGCAGCAACATTTTTTATGCTCATCTATCAATTTCTCCAAATACAACATCTAAAGAACCAAGAATTGCTGGTACATCTGCTAGCATATGACCTCGAATAAGATAATCCATCGCTTGTAAATGAGAAAATCCAGGAGCTCTTATTTTACATTTATATGGTTTATTGGTTCCATCCGAAATTAAATAAACTCCAAATTCACCTTTTGGCGCTTCTACAGGGGTATAAATTTCTCCAGAAGGTACTCTATAACCCTCAGAAAATAATTTAAAATGATGAATTAAAGATTCCATTGAGTCTTTTAAATCTTTTTTTGATGGCGGGGTAATTTTATTATCAATAGATTTTACTGGGCCTTTAGGCATATCTTTAATACATTTTTTTATTATTTTTATACTTTCTCTCATTTCTTCGACTCTGCATAGATAACGATCATAACAATCACCATTTTTTCCTATTGGTATTTTAAAATCAAACTCATTATAACATTCATAAGGTTGAGACTTTCTTAAGTCCCAAGAAACTCCTGAGCCTCTTAACATAACACCAGAAAAACTATGCTCTAACGCTTCTTGTTTAGTTACTATTCCTATATCAACATTTCTTTGTTTGAAAATTCTATTATCCGTTAATAAATTCTCTAAATCATCGATAATTTTAGGAAACGTAGAACAAAATTTATTTATGTCATCGCTAAGACCCATAGGTAAATCTTGATGAACTCCACCGGCTCTAAAATAATTTGCATGCAACCTTGATCCTGAAACTCTTTCATAAAAAGTCATTAATGTTTCTCGTTCTTCAAAACCCCATAATGAGGGAGTTAATGCCCCAACGTCCAGAGCTTGTGTTGTTATATTCAGCAAATGACTCAATATTCTTCCTATTTCACAAAATAGAACTCTGATATATTGACCTCTTATAGGAACTTCTATGTCTAATAATTTTTCTATTGCTAAAGCAAAAGCATGTTCTTGATTCATTGGAGCTACATAGTCAAGACGATCAAAATAAGGCACTGCTTGCATATAAGTTTTATGCTCAATAAGTTTTTCCGTACCTCTATGTAAAAGACCTATATGAGGATCAGCTTTTTCTACAACTTCACCATCTAGCTCAAGTATTAATCTTAATACCCCATGAGCAGCAGGGTGCTGTGGACCAAAATTCAAACTCATTGTTTTTTTATTTTTTATTGTTTTTGTCATCTTTTAGTTCTTTATCAAAATTATACTTAGTTCCATCCCAAGGGCTTTTAAAATCAAAGTTTCTATAATTTTGTTCAAGTTTAATTGGCTCATATATAACTTTTTTTTTATTTTCACTGTACCTGACTTCATTGTGGCCAGTTAAAGGAAAATCTTTTCTTAGAGGGTAACCTTTAAAATCATAATCAGTTAAGATTCTTCTTAGATCAGGATGATCTTTAAAAGAAAGGCCATACATATCAAAAACTTCTCTTTCCATCCAATTTGCAGACGGAAAAATTTTGGTTATAGTCGGTATAGAATCTTGTTCTTGAACTTCAGTTTTTAACACCACTCTTTGATTATTTTCATGGCTTAATAGAAGATAAACTAGAACAAACCTTTTTGATTGATCAGGATAATCTATAGCTGTTATGTCAATTAATTGTCTAAATTTACATTTCTCATTAATTTTGAGAAAAGAAATTGTTGAGTACAAATCTTCAAGATTTACTTTTAGAAAAAGTTGATTAAAAGATATTTTTGATTCTTTTATAACTGTAGTTAAACCTGAGTTAACTACTTTTTCAATATCGCTAATGGAAACTTCCATGTTTATCTTTGTAAAGTTCCTTCTCTTCTAATTTTCTTTTGTAATTGTAAAACTCCATACAAAAGTGCCTCTGCTGAAGGAGGACATCCAGGAACATAAATATCTACTGGAACAATTCTATCACAACCTCTTACAACAGAATATGAGTAATGATAATATCCACCACCATTAGCGCAACTACCCATAGAAATTACATATCGGGGTTCTGGCATTTGATCGTAAACTTTTCTTAAAGCTGGAGCCATTTTATTTGTAAGAGTACCAGCAACTATCATAACATCAGATTGACGAGGTGACCCTCTCGGCGCTGCCCCAAATCTTTCTAAATCATATCTTGGCATAGATGTATGCATCATCTCAACTGCGCAACAAGCTAAGCCAAATGTCATCCAATGCAAAGAGCCTGTTCTAGCCCAGTTTATTAAATTTTGATAAGATACAGTTATAAAACCATTCTTACCAAAATCTTTTGCCATTTCTTTAAATTCATCAGGAATCTTTTCATTGTTTTGTGTAATATTATTTGTAATCATTCCCAATCTAACGCTCCTTTTTTCCACTCATATATGAAACCAATAGTTAGAATTAGTAAAAATATCATCATAGAATAAAAACCTATAGCGCCAATCTTTCCTAAACTAATAGCCCAAGGAAATAAAAATGCTATTTCTAAATCGAAGATAATAAACAGTATTGCGACTAGATAAAATCTAATATCAAATTCCATTCTAGAATCACTAAATGCTTCAAAACCACATTCGTAAGCAGAGAGTTTTTCTGGATCTGGATTTTTTGGTGAGCAAATAAAATTTATAAAAATAAATCCTGTGCTTAAAACCAAAGCAATAAAAAGAAAGATTATTATTGATAAATAATCTTTTAAAAAATCAATAAACATATGCTTTCCCTGTAATACATAATTAATTATATTTATATAATATTTTTTTCAAGACTTACAGTTGGGAGTTTTGGCGCATGTACGAATTTATAACTATTTTGTTAATAAATAATGGCGGGAGTGAAGGGACTCGAACCCTCGGCCTCCTGCGTGACAGGCAGGCGCTCTAACCAACTGAGCTACACCCCCGAATGGTGGGAAGTAAAGGACTCGAACCTTTGACCCTCTGAATGTAAATCAGATGCTCTACCAGCTGAGCTAACTTCCCAGAAAATTGTTGTATTTTTACATTAAGGTTTGGTTAAAGTAAATTTAAATAAACACTAATAATACACAATAATTCAAAAAAATTTTCATTATTAGTCAAATATACAAACTATTGATATATTTTAAAAAAGCTTTTATTAAATAATTAATAAAATATTTAAATTCATTAAATTGAATGAAAAATTGATCAAATTATGAAAAATAAAATTATTATGTTGTTAGGTGGAAACTCTGATATAGCAATAGCCACAGCACATAAATTTGCAAAAAAAGGTTGTGATATACAATTAGCTTCTAGAAATTTAGATCATTTAAAAAAAACTCAATCTGATTTAAAAAAACTTTATAATATAAAATGTTGGATTTATGAATTTGATATAGAAAAAATTGAATCTCACTTGGGATTTTTTCAAAATTTAGAAGAAAAACCTCATATTGTTATTTGTGCAGTAGGTTTTTTTAATAATGAAAAAGAAATAAATGGAAATATTGAAAAGACACTAAAAATTATTAATACAAATTATTTAGGACCATCTATTGCTTTAGAAGCTGCTGCAAAAGTTTTAATAACTATTCCAGAAAAAACATATATTGTTGGAATAAGTTCTGTCTCAGGAGATAGAGGAAGATCTAAAACATATACTTATGGTTCTGCAAAAGCAGGTTTTAATGAATATCTTTCTGGCCTTAGACAAAAATACAATGGAACAAATTTAAACGTAATAACGTTTAAACCGGGTTTTGTTAAAACCAAAATGTCTAAAAATTTAAATAAACCAAATTTCTTTACTTCAACAAAAGAAGAAGCAGCAGAAATAATTTATAAAGCTTGCGAAACAAATAAGAATATTGTTTATACAAAATATTGGAAGATAATTATGGGATTTATAAAAATTATTCCTGAAAATATTTTTAAAAAACTTAAATTTTAATAATAAACTAAATGATAAACAAAAATAGTATATCAATTATCGGTGGAGCTGGTCATGTTGGTTTTCCATTAGGCTTAGCTTTTGCGGACAAGAAATTTAAAGTTAATTTAATAGATCTTAATAAAGAAAATTTAGAAATAATAAAATCAGGTAATGTACCTTTTTACGAAATTGGTGCAAAAAAAATACTTAAAAACTGTCTGAAAAAAAAATTAATAACAACAACAAATGATTTAAAAACAGTAAAAAAAAGTAAGTATATAATTGTGTGTATAGGAACTCCAATAGACTCTAAACTTAAACCTGAAACAAAAACTTTTTTAATTTTTTTTAAAAAACTTTTGAAATATGTTAATAAAGATCAATTAATAATTATAAGAAGCTCCGTATATCCAGGTATCATTGATGAAATAGGAAAATTTTACAAAAAAAGAAAAAACAATATTGTATATTGTCCAGAAAGAATCGTACAAAGTAAATCTTTAGTGGAATTATCAAAGTTACCACAAATAGTATCTGGATTTGATACAAAAAATCTTAACCTTGCAAAAAAACTATTTGCCAAAATTTGCGGAAAAATAATAGAAACAAGTATTCTTGAAGCAGAATTAATCAAATTATTCTCAAACGCAAATAGATATATAAATTTCTCAATAGCAAATCAACTTTACATCATTTGCAACCATTTTAATCTAGATTTCAAGCGTATAAGAAAAATAATGAGAGATGGTTACGAACGAAACCTTAATTTATCAAATTCTGGATTTACAGCAGGCCCATGTTTATTAAAAGATACAATGCAACTAACATCATTTTATAAAAAAAAATTTGACCTTGGATTTGCTGCAATGAAAGTCAACGAAAGTTTACCAGATCTTATAATTAAAAAATTGAGTAAAATTAAAAATGTAAAAAATAAAAAAATTGGTCTATTAGGTCTTGCTTTTAAAGCTGAAACCGATGATATAAGAGATTCATTGTCAATTAAACTTCTTAAAAAGCTTAAAAATAAAAAGTACAAAGTTTTTCAATCTGATGAATATTATAAAGATTCAAAAAATATAAATGCAAAACTTTTAATAAAAAAATCAGATGTTATAATCTTAGGAGCGCCTCATAAAAGATATAAGAAACTAAAAATTTCTAATAAAAAAAAACTTATAGATGTTTGGGGGTTTTTTAAAACGTCATAATGAATACAAATAAAAAAAATTTTTTAGTGACTGGAGGAACGGGTTTTATAGGTTCGAATATATGTAGAATGTTATTAAAGAGAGGACACAAAGTTACTATTTTTGATAATAATTATAGAGGTAACTTAAATAAAATTTATGATATTAAAAAAAAAATTACTTTTATAAATGGTGATATAAGGGATAGAAAAAAAGTTTTTTCAAGTTTAAAAAAAATAAATGCTGTAATACATTTAGCTTATATAAATGGAACAAAATATTTTTATACTAAACCTGATTTAGTTTTAGATGTAGCTATTAAAGGACTAACAAATATTTTAGATGGCTGTATAGATCATAAAATTAAAGAACTTTATTTGGCTTCAAGTTCAGAAGTTTATCAAGAACCTTCAGAAATACCTACTACAGAAAATATTGAACTTAAAATTCCTGACATTTTTAATCCAAGATATTCTTATGGTGGTGGTAAAATAATTACTGAACTTATGGGAATAAATTATGGAAGAAAATTTTTTAAAAAATTAGTTATTTTTAGACCTCACAATGTTTATGGACCAAATATGGGGAATGAACATGTTATACCTGAACTTTTAAATAAAATTAAAAAACTCAGTAAAAGAAAAAACAAACTAAAAATTCAAGGTACTGGAAATGAAACAAGAGCTTTTATTCATATTAATGACTTTGTTGATGCTTTTGAACTTCTTATTAAAAAAGGAAAACATCTAAATATTTACAATATCGGAACAAATTTTGAAATTAAAATTAAAGAATTAATATCTATTATGACAAAAATATCTGGCAAAAAGATAAAAATTATTAAATCTAATATAAGAAAAGGTGGCACAAAAAGAAGATGTCCAGATATTACAAAAATTAAAAAATTAGGATTTAAGCCTAAAATTAATTTACAAAAAGGAATAAATTTATTAAAAGTATAACATAAAAATAATGACCAAAGACTCTATTACATTAAATTCATGCCAAATATCTAAAGCTAAAGATTTAAAACAAATTGTATTTCTTGGTTACGTTCCACCTGTTAATAAACTCAAAAAAATAGGTAGCTTATATAAAGAGGAAAAATTGTATCCCTTAGAATTATTTTATTCTAATTCATCAAAACTTGTTCAAATAAGCACAATAGTCAATAAAGAAATATTATTTCCAAAAGAATATCCATATACAAGCAGTACCACTAAAATATTAAGAAAAAATTTTAAAGAGCTGTATGACGAATGTACTAAGATTATTAATTTAACAAATAATGATTTAATTATTGATATTGGATCAAATGATGGAAACCTCTTAAGTAACTTTAAAAAAAAACATAAGGTTTTAGGAATAACTCCTGAAAAAATTGGTCATATAGCAATTAAAAAAGGAATAAATACAATTATAAAATATTTTGATAACAGAACTACCTCAAGTGTTTTAAAAAAATTTTCAAAAGCTAAGATAATTACTGCTACTAATGTTTTTGCTCATATTGACAATGTTAAAAATGTTATCAGAAATATACTTAAACTTTTAAAAAATGATGGAGTTTTTATCTCGGAGTCACATTATTTAGTTCCATTAATTAAAACAGTTCAATATGATACAATTTACCATGAGCACTTAAGGTATTATTCGTTAACTAGTTTAAAAAAACTTTTTGATAAATTTAATTTAGAAATAATTCATGCAAAAGAAATAGAGCCACATGGTGGTTCAATAAGAGTGTATGCGGCTAGAAAAGGTTTTTATAAGGTTAAAAAAAGTGTTAAAAAAATTTTACAATATGAAAAGAAATTTTTAAATAAGAAAACTTTTAATAAATTCAATAAAACTATAGTAAATTCAAAAGTAAATTTATTCTCACTTATCAGTAAAATTAAAAAGGATAACAAAAAAATATATGGTATAGGAGCTCCATCTAGATCCAGTACATTAATAAATTATGTTGGTTTAAATGAACAAATAATTGATTGTGTCTTAGAAATTGATGGATCTTATAAAATAGGTCATTATATACCTGGAACAAAAATTCCTATTTTAAATGAAAAAATTTTATATAAAGATCAACCTGAATATGTAATTCTATTTTCTTGGCATATTAAAGATGAGCTTAAAAAAAATTTAAAAAAGAGAGGTTTTAAAGGTAAATTTATTATACCTCTTCCCTACCCTAAAATAGAAAATTGAATTCTATTTTTTTTTATTAAAAAATTATTGATCAAAAAACCAATTGACATAATCATTAAAGGAAACAAAGGGATTAAATATCTAGACTGAGTATTAGGTACCCATAGGCCATAAATAAACAAATGTCCTCCTAAAATTAAAAATATTGAAAATGAAAATAACCTTGTTTTAAAGGCTATAATTCCAAATAAAACTCCTAATAAACCACCTATCATGTAAATAGAATTATAAAGAGTAAATCCTAGAATGGTAACTATACTAGAATTATGTCCAGATGTTCCTTTCCAAAGTGATGAAATTCTGGGAGCAACTATCATTTTTATAATTCTTGAAATGGGTGCAGTTAAATAAAGTCTTGGGCTTTCATCATACCTTTTATCTGCAATAATACTAAATTCTTTTAATGTAGATTTTAACAAAGGTTGATCCCCAGCATTAATTTCAGACTCAAGTTGAGAAAAAGCTTTTTTAATATCTTCTTGTTCATTATTATAAACATATCTTACAACTACAGGCGGTTGTTCTGCTCTAACTTGTACAAAGGGTTCTTCAAAGGATCTAAGAAATTTTACATATTCTTTTGTATACCAGTGTCGATAAGTGGGTATTACAGTTTTGTAGCCTAACAAGGTTGCAGAGTTATTGTTGTTTTTAAATTCATCATTGAACAAAATATAATTTCTGGTCATCCATGGCACAACTATAACTGATATAGAAATAGAAAAAATTAATACTTGTAAAATATTTTTTTTTCTTTGTGCAAAAGAGTCTTTAACTAAAAATATATAAACAAACAAAAAAATTAAAATTAGTAAAATAATTGCTGAAAATATTGGCCTTACAAGTATAACTGAACCAAATAATAAGCCACTAAATATAATCTTAATATTTGTTGTTTTTAAAATATTGTTATTATTGTTGTTAAAATTAGAAAAAATCAAATAAAAACCAAAAGTTATCAAAAAAGTATATAGTGTTTCAGTCATAACTTGATATGAGTACATTGATGTGTACAAACATGTTATTGACAGAAAAGAACAAAAATAAATAACCTTTTTATTAAAATCATTTTTTAAACAGAAGAGTGCAATTAAAACACACACAACTGAATCCAAAATTATTTGTATAGAAGTTACAAAAAACTGAGAGTCTGTAAATAAAAAATAAATTAAGGCTAAAAAAAAGGGATAACCAGGTGTTCTATTCATATGCGGTATGCCGTCAATACCAAATATGAGATCATTTTTAATAGAATTTGCTAACTCAATATATTCCCAAGAATCATGAGTGATATATTGAGGGTCGAAAATGCCTGAATAAAAAAGTAATGATCTAAATGAAATTGCTGATAAAAAAACAACTAATAAAAATTTATAATTCTTTAAAATAATCATCAATTTAATTTAACTTATTAAATCAATAAATTAAATAACTAATTTGTTAGAGTGCCGATTGAAGATTTTTCACTTTTAGAAGTTTTGTTAACAGTTTCTACATCTGCCCAATCAATAGGTTTTAATTCTTTTGTTAAAGCATAACGAAGAACGCTATCAACGTTTGATACAGTTTTAATTTGGATATCTTCTGATACTTTTTTTGGCACTTCTACTAAATCTTTTTTATTTTCTTCAGGTATCAACACATGTTTTATACCAGCTCTATGAGCTGCTAATAGTTTTTCTTTTAAACCACCAATAGGCAAAACATTACCAGTAAGAGTAACTTCGCCTGTCATAGCTATATCTTTTTTAACTGGAATCCCAGTTATTGCAGATACAATTGATGTAACCATAGCTATTCCAGCTGAAGGTCCATCTTTAGGAGTAGCTCCTTCTGGCACATGAATATGAAAATCCTTTTTTTCAAAAATTGGTGGAATTATCCCATAATCTAAACTTCTAGATCTGACATAAGATTTTGCTGCTTTTACAGACTCTTGCATAACTTCACCTAACTTACCTGTAATCTGCATTTTTCCTTTACCAGGCATATGAACAGACTCAATTTTTAATATTTCCCCTCCATACTCTGTCCAAGCCAAACCAGTCACAACTCCTACTTGGTCTTTTTCTTCTAACATTCCAAATTTAAATTTTTTAACACCAAGATATTCCGATAAGCTTTCAGGATTTATTTTAACTTTTTTTGACTCATCAGTAACAATTTTTTTAATTGTTTTTCTAGCTATTTTAGAAATTTCTCTTTCTAAATTTCTTACACCAGCTTCTTTTGTATAGCTTCTAATAATTTCTTTAATAGTTTCTATACCTAAGTCCCATTCACCTTCTTTAATTCCGTTATTTTTTACTTGTTTAGGTAACAAGTAATTATTAGCAATATTAATTTTTTCATCCTCTGTGTAACCAGGAATTCTGATAACTTCTAATCTGTCTAATAATGGTGGTAAAATATTTAGTGAGTTAGCTGTTGTAACAAACATTACATCTGATAAATCATAATCTACTTCTAGATAATGATCATTGAATTTTGTATTTTGTTCAGGATCAAGTGCTTCTAACAATGCAGAAGAAGGATCTCCTCTGTAATCTGAACCAACTTTATCAATTTCATCTAAAAGAAATAAAGGATTTTTTGTGCCAGCTTTTTTCATCATTTGAATAATTTTACCTGGCAAGGAACCAATATAAGTTCTTCTATGACCTCTTATTTCAGCTTCATCTCTAACCCCTCCTAAAGACATTCTAATAAATTCTCTACCTGTAGCTTTAGCCATTGACTGACCTAAAGAAGTCTTTCCTACACCTGGAGGACCAACTAAACAAAGTATGGGACCTTTAATTTTTTGTATCCTTTTTTGAACAGCTAAATATTCTATAATTCTATCTTTAACCTTATCTAAACCAAAATGATCCTCATCAAGAATTTTTTTAGCTAAAGAAAGATCATCTATAACTTTATTTTTTTTGTACCACGGTATATCAACCATCCAATCTAAATAATTCCTTACTACAGTTGCTTCAGCTGACATAGGACTCATCGATTTAAGCTTTTTTAATTCAGAGAAACATTTTTTAGTTATCTCTTTAGGCATTTTAGCTTTAAGAATTGATTTTTGAAGTTGACCCACTTCATCTTTTCCATCTTCAATCTCACCTAATTCTTTTTGAATAGCTTTTAATTGTTCATTTAAATAATATTCTTTTTGTGTTTTTTCCATTTGATTTTTGACTCTTCCTCTAATTCTTTTTTCCATAGAAATAACCCCAATTTCGTTATCAACAATTTTATCTAACTTATCTAACTTTAATTTAACATCTAATAATTCAAACAAATCTTGTTTTTCTGAAATTGATATTGATAGATGAGAAATAATATTATCTGAAATTTTATTAGGATCTTTTAAAGCTTTTAAAGTAGAAATTGATTCACTGGATATCTTTCTATTTAAATTAGATAATTTTTCAAATTTTTTCATTACATTTAATGCAAGAGGCATTACATCTTCACTTGATATAATAGGTTCTTTTAAATATTCAAATTTACATGAATAAAAATCTTGATTATCAGAAAACTCACTAATCTTAACTTTTTTCTTTCCCTCTACCAAAACTTTAACCGTTCCATCTGGAAGTTTTAATAATTGAAGAACATCACTTTCACATCCGTGTAAATAAATATCATTAAAATTTGGATCGTCTATTTCTGAATTTCTTTGTGTAACAAGAACAATTTTCTTATCTTTTTTCATTACTTCATTTAGTGCTTTAATAGATTTATCTCTTCCAACGAAAAGTGGAATTACCATGTTTGGAAAGACTACTATGTCTCTTAAAGGTAATAATGGAGTATCTAAAGATTTCGTCATTACCTAAATATGGTTATAATTAAAAATATTACAACTTATTTTTTATGCGGCTGTGGTTTTTTCTGAGTCTTTCTTCTTTTTAGAGTGAATTATCAACGGTTCTGATTGGCCTGTGACAACTGATTCATCGACTATTACTTGCTCAGCATGCTCCATGGTTGGTAAATCAAACATGGTTTTTAACAATATTGATTCTATAATAGATCTTAATCCTCTTGCTCCTGTTTTTTTAGTTATCGCTTTTTTAGCAATTTCTACCAAAGCATTATCTTTAAATTCTAAATCTACACCTTCTAGCTCAAATAATCTTTTATATTGTCTGGTTAATGAATTTTTTGGTTCTTTTAATATCTTAACTAAAGATGATTTATCAAGATCTTTTAATGTTGCTATAATTGGCATTCTACCAATAAACTCTGGTATTAAACCATATTTTAATAAATCTTCAGGCTCAAGATCGTTTATCAAATCTTTTGATTTTTTATCATCGTGTAATTTAACTTTTGCTCCAAAACCAATAGTTGTTCCTTTGTCTCTCTTTGAAATAATTTTATCAAGTCCAGCAAAAGCTCCTCCACAAATAAACAAAATATTTGTCGTGTCGACTTGAAGAAATTCTTGTTGAGGATGTTTTCTACCACCTTGCGGAGGGACACTTGCTATGGTTCCTTCCATAATTTTTAGTAATGCTTGTTGAACTCCTTCACCAGAAACATCTCTTGTTATTGATGGGTTTTCTGATTTTCTGCTAATTTTATCTACTTCATCAATGTAAACAATTCCCTTTTGTGCTTTTTCAACGTTATAGTCTGCTGCTTGTAAAAGTTTTAATATTATATTCTCAACATCTTCACCAACATATCCTGCTTCGGTTAAAGTGGTAGCATCAGCCATTGTAAAAGGAACATCTAAAATTCTTGCTAAAGTTTGAGCTAATAAAGTTTTTCCACAACCAGTTGGGCCTACTAATAAAATATTAGATTTTGATAATTCAACATCATTATTACTTTCTTTACTACTATGACTTAACCTTTTGTAATGATTATGTACTGCTACTGATAAAACTTTTTTTGCATGTTTTTGATCAATAACATAGTCATCTAAAACACTAAAAATTTCTTTCGGAGTTGGAACTCCTTCTTGATGTTTAATTAAGGTATCTTTATTTTCTTCTTTGATAATATCCATACAAAGTTCAACACACTCATCACAAATAAAAACCGTAGGTCCAGCTATAAGTTTTCTTACTTCGTGTTGACTTTTTCCACAAAACGAACAGTACAAAATATTTTTATTATTTTTGTTTGTCATAAAATTTTAAAACGAATCACTTATCTAACAATATCTAAGAAATGTTTCTAATCAAGTGTAAGTTGTTTATTGAAACTATATATTGTGTCCTAAGTTCTTTTTTCCACAACCTTATCAATTAATCCAAAATCTTTTGCTTCATCAGGATTCATAAATCTATCTCTTTCAAGAGCATTCTTAATTTCACTTACTGAACGGCCAGTATGTTTAGAATAAATTTCATTCAACCTTTTTTTTAATGAAAGAATTTCATTAGCATGAATTTCTATATCTGTAGCTTGACCTTGAAAGCCTGCTGAAGGTTGATGAACCATAATTCTAGAATTAGGTAATGAAAATCTTTTTCCTTTCTGTCCAGCTGAAAGTAAAAAGGAACCCATTGAAGAAGCTTGACCAATGCAAAGAGTAGATACTTCAGGTTTTATGTATTGCATTGTATCATATATACCTAGTCCAGCTGTAACTAAGCCTCCAGGAGAATTAATATAAAAAGAAATGTCTTTTTTTGGATTTTCAGATTCTAAAAAAAGTAATTGGGCTGTAACTAGTGTTGATACAGTGTCATTTATTGGTCCAACAAGAAAAATAATTCTTTCTTTAAGTAGTCTAGAAAAAATATCATAAGCTCTTTCACCTCTGCTAGATTGCTCTACTACCATAGGTATTAGGTTGTTCATATTTTCATCTATTTTATCAAACATTGTGATTCGTACTTATACAACTAAAAGTTACTTTTTTCTATTTTTTTTTATTTTTTTAGCAGATTTGGCTGGGTTTTTTGAAGTAATTTTTTTTGATTTTATTTTTTTCGTAACAGTTTTTTGCTCAACTTTGTTTTTTGTTCCAACTTTTTCATTAATCTTATTTTGTTCTATAATAATTTTTTCTGCATCTTTAGTTGAAATTTTTCTTTTTGTTATTTTACATTTGCTTTTAATAAAATCTAATATTTTATTTTCATAAATATTACCTCTTAAACCTTCTGCCGCTGATGGGTTTTTTTTGTAATATTCTAATAATTGGTTTGATTGTTCTGGCATAGATTTAGCTTGATTATTTATTTCTTTATAAATTTCATCATCAGTAACTTTTAAATTATTTTTTTCACCAATTTCATTTAATATCAAACCTATTTTAACTCTTTTGGTTGCTGAATCTTTAATATCATTTTTATTTTTTTCTAAATCTTCTTTTTTTTGATCTTTAGTAATAAAAGAAATTTCTCTTTCAATAAGTGTATTAGGTATTTCAACATTTTTAAATTTTTCTAATTGATCTAAAATTTCTTTTTTAGTTATTAGATCCATATTACTTTTAAATTGAGCTTTAATTTGATTTGTAATTAATAATCTTAAATCTTTTAAATCTTTAGCTCCAAGTTGTTGGGCAAATTTATCATCCATGTTAACCTTGGTAGGTTTTTTAACATTAATTATTTTGCATTTAAAAATAGATTTTTTACCTACTAATTCTTTTTTTGGATAATTAGGAGGCATAACAACATCAATATTTTTTTCTTGGCCTTTTTTTATTCCAATCAATTGTTTATCAAAACCTTTAATAAATAAATCTTTACCTAAAATAAGTTGTGTATTTTTCCCTTCGTTACCCTCAAAGCTTTTATTGTCAATAGTAGCAGTGTAATCAAAAACAACTAAGTCACCATTTTCTGATAAATCATTTTCATTTTTATCTGCAAAATTATTCTGGTTTTTTGCTATTTCTTCTAATCTTTTTTCTGTTTCTTTTTCAGATACATTAATTTCATAATCTGTAACTTTAAAATTTTCTAAAGGAGTGATTGATATACTTGGTAACTCTTCTACTTGTAAATTATATATTAAATCTTTACCTTCACCGTATGTCTTTAATTCAATTTTAGGTTGGGTAGCAACTTTCAATTTATTTTCTTTAATGGCTTTTTCAGAAGATTCATTTAAAATTTTATCTAGAATTTCAGCAAATACGTTTTTTCCAAATTGTGTTTTTAATACTGATAAAGGAACTTTGCCGGGTCTAAAACCTTTAAGATTTACAGTTTTACTTAATTCTTCAAATCTTTTGTTCATTTTTTCTTCAATAGAATTTTTATCTACAGTAATACTTAGATTTGTTTGCAGTCCTTTTTTGGATTCAATTTTTATTTTCATCTTTTTTGGTGGGCAAGAAGAGACTCGAACTCTTAAGCCTTGCGGCACTAGTTCCTAAGACTAGCGCGTATACCAATTCCGCCACTTGCCCGCAAAAGTTTATTATCAAATTACAAGCTAATGTCCAATGCAATTAATAAATTTTACTCCCTTTTTTTACAATAAATATTCCAATAATAACAGCAATCAAAGAAATAATAACTTTTGTTGTGATTAATTCGTCTAAAATTAAAAATCCTAAAATTACACCAAACAAAGGTATTAAATAAGAGACTTGAGATTGAAATATTAACCCATTATTTTTTAAAATTCTAAACCTAAGTAGCCAAGCTATTCCTGTGGAAACGACACCAAGATAAATTACTGATATTGTAGATTCACTGCTAGGATTCAAGGTCCAAGGTTTTTCAATATAACACATTAATGGAATTAAAATTATTACAGCCCAAATCAAAATTGAAGCTGTAACATTTTCATTTTTTTTATGGCTAATTTTAAGTGTAAAAACTCCTCCTATTACATAACATGTTGAACCTAGTAAAATTAATAATGCAGAAATAAAATTACTATCATTTATTAACAAATTATCTGAAAATAAAAAAACTATACCAGCAAAACCAATTAAAATTCCAAATGTTTTTACTAAGTTAAACTTTTCATTTTTGGTAAAAAAATGACCTAATACAGTTGAGCTTAAAGGTGTTGTAGACATTAAAATTGCTGCTAAGTTACTTTGAACAGATTTAACACCATAAGCTATTAAAAAAAATGGGGCTACCAAGTTAACAAATCCTATTAAAGCAAACCAATGCCAATCTTTTGAAAAAGCTTCTATCTTAATTTTCTTAAATAAACATAATAATATAACTGGCAAAGAACCAAAAAAAACTCTTAAAAAAGCAATAGTAACAGGACCATAAGAATAAGTAGCAATTTTGATATTAAAAAAAGCTGATGCCCATATAAATGATAACAAAAAAAGTAAAATATAATCTATTGTTTTTGGTTCTCTCATTCAGATACATCTTTCTCTAATCCATTTGTAATATTAACTAATTTTTTATAAGTAATTTCAAAAATAGAATTAGGATGCCCAGCAGCTGCAAAAATTAGTGGGAATCTATTAAGTGATTTATCAATTATCACTTCTAGTTTTGTTATATGAGCAACAGGAGAAACTCCTCCAATAGAAAAACCTGTTTTATCTTTAACATCTTTAGCATTAGCCATTGATATATCTTTTTTATTCAAAGTTTTTTTTAATTTATTTAAAGAGCATCTTTTGTCTCCTGATACCAAACAAATAATAAAATCATCTTCGGTCTTAAGTAATAAACTTTTTACTATTGCGCCTTCGTGACATTTTAAAGAATCTGCAGCTTCTTTAGCTGTCTTAGCTGTGTTGTTTAAAAATTTAACTTTAAGACTATTGTCTTTTAAAGCTAAAAATTTTATTACTCGTTGCACTGGCTCATTTTTAATTAAATCTTCCATATTAATTTTAAGGGATTTTAACTTTCTACAATTTTTTTACTAAAAAAACAAATATTAGAGATGTAATAAACATAACCAACGCATAAGCCGCTGTAGGTATTATATAGATTATTTTATCAAATAGTTGTGATGATACAAAAACTGCAAGTGTACCATTTTGAAGACCACATTCTAATGAAATACATTTTCTTTGAGCCATACCAGTAGCAAAAAGTTTTCCTGCAAAAAATCCTATTATCATCATCGCTATATTAAGCATTAAGGTAATAAAACCTGCTTGTGTTATATAACTAATTACATTGTCCCATTCTTCTATCCAAATTGCAGCAAATACAATAACAAATAAAATAATTGATAATCTCTGAATATTTAAAGTTTGAGTATTTATAAAATTTGTCGCAAATTTTCTTATCAACATTCCAATAACTATAGGTAATGTAACTACCAAAAACATTTTTATAGAAATTCCAAATGTAGATATCTTTTGTGATTTTAAAGAAATTTCTAATAGATCAGCTGTATTTAGAATAATAAATGGAACTGAAATAATGCTAATCAAACTTATAATTGCTGTAAGAGATACAGATAAAGCAACATCTCCATTTGCAAATTTAGTATATATGTTTGATGTTACTCCTCCTGGTGCAGCTGCAATTATCATTACTCCAAGAGCTAATTCTGCAGATACATTCAATGTTTTTATAAGAATAAAAGCTACAATAGGAAGTAAAATTAATTGACAAATTAAACCAATAATAAAATCTTGAGGCCTATTAACAACTCTTTTAAAATCATTGGTTGTTAATCCCATACCAAGAGCAAGCATTATCAATGCTAAGCAAATTGGTGCAATTTTAGTGACTATTTCCATTTAAACCTATCTTTAAAAACTAAAACTAAATCATTTTTTTTAAACTCTTTCTATTCAATTTTTGATTGCATTATCTCCTTAATGCATACCTGTTATCTAATTTAAGCAGTGTTGTTTTTCTTACATTTTTATAAAAATTAGATTATGTTGAAATATAATACTTTTAAATAATTTATATGAGCTCAAATAAAATACTAAAATTAATTAAAGAAAAAGAAATTGAATATGTGGATCTTAGATTTACTGATCCAAGAGGTAAACTACAACATTTAACAATGGATAAAACAATTGTTGATGAGGAAATGCTTGAAAAAGGTGTTTTCTTTGATGGCTCTTCTATAGCTGGATGGAAAGCGATTAATGAGTCAGACATGATTTTAAAACCAGACCTTAATAGACAAATAATAGATCCATTTACATCTCATAATACACTTAATTTATTTTGTGATATTTTTGATGCTGTAAAAAAAGATCCTTATGAAAGAGACCCCAGAAGCACAGCTAAAAAAGCTGAAGCATATCTAAAGAAAACAGGATTTGGAGATAAAGCATTTTTTGGACCAGAGCCTGAATTTTTTGTTTTCGATGATGTAAAATTTAAAAATGAAATGAATGAAACAGGTTTCAAAATTGATAGCTCTGAGGGACCTTACAATACTGGAAAAGATTATGAGAATGGAAATATGGGCCATAGACCAGGTGTAAAAGGAGGTTATTTTCCTGTACCTCCTGTTGATAGCGCGCAAGACATGCGAGGTGAATATTTAAAAGCTCTGAAAGATATGGGTGTTAAAGTAGAAAAACATCATCACGAAGTTGCGCCTAGTCAACATGAGCTTGGTATGTATTTTGGAACATTAACAGACCAAGCAGATAATGTTCAGTTATATAAATACGCTGTACAAATGGTTACTCATTCTTTTGGAAAAACTGCAACATTTATGCCTAAGCCTGTGAAAGGAGATAATGGATCTGGAATGCATGTACATCAATCTATTTGGAAAGGTGATAAAGCTGTTTTTTCTGGAGATAAATATGCAGGACTTTCTGATACAGCTCTTCATTATATTGGGGGTATATTAAAACATGCAAAAGCAATAAATGCTTTTTCAAATTCAACAACAAATAGTTACAAAAGACTAATTCCTGGATTTGAAGCACCTGTATTACTAGTCTACTCTGCAAGAAATAGATCTGCCTCTTGTAGAATTCCGATTACGTTAAGTAAAAAAAGTGCAAGATGTGAAATTAGATTTCCTGATGCTGCAGGAAACCCTTATTTAACTTTTGCATCAATGTTAATGGCAGGAATTGATGGAATTAAAAACAAAATTAACCCAGGTAAGGCAGCTGATGGTGATTTATATGCAATGTCAGAAGAAGAAATAAAAAATATTCCCACAGTTTGTGGTTCTCTTAGGGAAGCTATGGAAAGTTTAGATGTAGATAGAAAATTTTTAACCCAAGGTGGAGTTTTTACTGACGACCAAATTGATGCTTATATTGCTTTAAAGTTTGAAGAAATTTACAAACTTGAACACACTCCTCATCCAATTGAATTTGAGATGTACTACAGTCAGTAACTATTTAATACTCTTTAAAATTTTCTGATTAGCTATTTTATTTTTATTGACGCCACGTTTAATAGTATAATCTAAAGTTCCATTTGCACCTGCTTCAACTGCTTTACGTTGAGTTCTAAATAGCTTTTTTTCTTTAGCGTCATTTGCTAATTTATTAGAATAATTTGCTAAATGTTTTGTATCTCTCATGTGGCTTACTATATAGAAAAACTGCTTTTTCAACAATACTAATTAGACTTTAAATGACTCTCCGCAGCCACAACGCTCTGTTTCATTGGGGTTTTTAAAAACGAAAGATGAAGAAAGTTCCTCTTTTTTATAGTCCATTTCAGTGCCCAAAAGATACATAATAGCTTTTGGGTCAATTAAAACTTTTACTCCTTTATCTTCAACAACTTCATCGCTGGGAGAAACTTGTTTAGCATATTCCATTATATAAGACATACCAGCACAACCACCAGATTTAACTCCTACTCTGACTCCTACTATAGATTTACCAGCAGCAGCCATAATTTCTTTAACTCTTGAAGCAGCTCTATCACTTAATGTAATTACTTGTTTGGTCATAAATTTAATTCCAGTTTGGCAGATTCTGACATTCTATCTTTGGTCCAAGGTGGTTCCCAGACCAATTGTAAGTCTACATTATTAACACCTTTTATCTTTTTTATATTTTCTTTAACTTGATTAGGTAATGATTCTGCTACAGGACAATTTGGAGATGTTAAGGTCATATCTACTTTTACATTATTTTTTTCATCAACTTCCAAATTATAAATCAATCCTAGTTCATAAATATTTACAGGAATTTCTGGATCATAAATTTTTTTAATCTCATCTATAATTATTTTTTTAGTTTCAGTCATATATCAACTTAATTTGTTTTAATTTTTTCCTTACTTTCTAATGCAGACAATACTGTATGCCAAGCCATAGTAGCACATTTAACTCTCATTGGATATTGTTTAACACCTGATAAGGACATTAAAGTTGTGTTTTGATCTTCACTAAGGCTATTAATCCTTAAATTTGAGCCTTCTTTAATCATTTTTAAAAATTCTGAAATAATATTTTTTATTAAATTTAAATCTTTTCCTTTAGTTATTTCTGTCATTATAGATGCTGAAGCCATGGAGATTGCACAGCCTTCTCCTTCAAAAGAAATGTCTATAATCTTCATGGAGTCATCAAGGTTTAAATAAACGTGTACCTTATCTCCGCAAAGAGGATTGTGTCCTTTTGCATCTCTATTAAAATTGATACTTTTAGTTTTGTTTCTTGGATTTTTTCCATGATCTAATATTATTTCTTTATATAATTCTTTTAAGTCCATCTAGATATCAAAAATTTTTTTACAATTTTCTATAGACTTAACTAAAACATCTATATCTTCTTTAGTGTTATAAACTCCTAAGGAAGCTCGAGCAGTTGCAGCAACACCAATTTTTTCATGTAGAATTTGACAACAATGATGACCAGCACGTATGGCAACTCCATCATCATCTAAAATAGTTGCTATATCATGTGGATGAATACCTTTGATAGTAAATGATATTACAGCACCTCTATTTTTAGGATTACCAATTACTTTAATAGAATTATTCTTTCTTAGTTGTTCTAAACTATATTCCATAATTTGTTTTTCATGATCTATAATATTTTTTATTCCTATTTCTGTTAAAAATTTAATGGAATCTGCAAAAGCAACCACCTGAGCAGTTTGTAAGGTTCCAGCTTCATACTTATTAGGAATTTCAGCAAATGTAACTTTGTCTTTTTTAACTTCATTTATCATTCCTCCACCACCTTGATATGGAGGTAAATTTTCTAACCATTTTTTTTTTGCATATAAGATTCCTAAACCCGTGGGTCCATACATTTTATGACAAGAAATAGCATAAAAATCACAACCCATTTCTTGCATATCAATTTCTAAATGTGGTGCACTTTGACAACCATCTACCAAAACAGGTATTTTTTTTTCTTTAGCAACATCGACAATTTCTTTAATTGGCAAAATAGCTCCTGTTACATTTGATAAATGTGTAACAGCAATCATCTTAGTTTTGTTAGATATTAATTTTTTTATTTCGTCTATGTTTACTTCACCATTTTCATTACAATTAGCAAATTTAATGACTGCACCTTTTGTTTCACGTAAAAAATGCCATGGAACATAATTGGAGTGATGCTCAAGTTCAGTAATTATAATTTCATCACCTTTTTCTATGAATTTTTGTCCATATGTTGTCGCTACTAGGTTAATTGCTTCTGTAGCACCTTTCGTAAATATAATTTCTTCTCTAGAAGAAGCATTAATATATTTTTTAACCATATCTCTTGTTTGTTCAAATTTATTAGTTGCGTTGACAGCCAATGAATGAACACTACGACCAACATTGGAAAACTCTTTTTCATAAAAAGTAGTTAGTTTATCGATAACTATCTTTGGTTTTTGGGAAGAATTGGCACTATCTAGATAAACTAATCTTTTACCATCTACTAAATTATCAAAAATAGGAAAATGTGATTTAATTTTATTAATATTCATTGATCTGGCTTTCAAGTTTTAAATCAATAAATTTCTTGATTGATGTGCTTTTGATACACTCCACTACATCAAGCAAAAAACCTTTTATCAAGAGATTGGTTGCTTGTTTTTTATTTAAACCTCTGGACATTAAATAATAAATAGATTCTTCGTCAATATTTCCAGATGTTGAGCCGTGTGAACATTTCACGTCGTCAGCGTAAATTTCTAATTCTGGCTTAGAATTAAATTCTGAATTTTCAGATAATAAAAGGGCTTTGCTTAATTGATAAGCATTTGTTTTTTGAGCAATATCTTTAACATAAATTTTACCTTGATAGATACCTTTGGTTTCATTGCTTAGGACTTGTTTAATTTTTTGATAACTTTTACAATTGGGGACTAAATGATTAAGTCGGGTTTTAATTTCTTGATGCTCTTCTTTTTTTAAAAATAAAGCAGACTGAATATTACATTCACTATTTTCACCTGATAAATCACAATCAATCTCTATTTTATTAAACTTGAAACCTGAAGAAAAAATTAAATTAGTATAATTTGCATCATTTAAAATTTGATTTTTTATAAACTTATAAAAATAGCCATTACTCTTTTTATTTTGAATATAGATAGTTCTAAATTTTGAATTTTTTTCAAGAATAATATTTTCATATAAATTATTAATAAATTTGTTTTCTGACTCATTAACTATATATTCAATTAAGTGTAGTTCAGAACCTTCATTAATTTTAATTTTATTCTTAGAATTTAAAATTTCATTTTTTAAATCTTTAGAAAAAAAATTATAAATTACTAAAACTTTATTAAATTTATAATTTTTTTCAATTTCTAAATAATATCCACTATTTGAAAAAGCATTATTTAAGAATACAAGTGGATTCTTGTTAGTCTCAGTTTTTAAATCATGTTCACAGTATGATTCTAGTTTAATTTTACTATTATCTTCATGGTCAAAATTTTGAGAATGTAAATTTCCATTTAAAAGCAAAATGTAATTATGTTCAAAATCTAATAACGGCTTTATATTTTCTTGATTTTTTTTTAAATTTATAGAATTTAAATTAGCAAAATTTTTGTTTATTATGTCTTTTAAATCTGAAAATTTCCAATCTTCATGTCTTTTGTTAGGAAACCCAGTAGAATTAAATAGCTCTAAATTTTTAATTCTAAAATTTTTTTCTTCTTTTGAAATATTTTTAATTTCGTCTATTTGATTTTTACTAAATTCAACACTATTAAGCATTTTAATTCAACTTTTCATAGCCAGTTTCTTCTAGCTCTACTGCTAGTTTGCTGGATCCAGTTTTAACAATTTTCCCCTTAGATAGAACATGTACAAAATCAGGTTTTATATAATTAAGTAATCTCTGATAATGTGTTATTACTAAAAATGACCTATTTTTACTTCTTGATGAATTAACTCCATTTGCTACAATCTTAAGTGCATCTATATCTAACCCAGAATCTGTCTCATCTAAAATTGCAAGTTTAGGATCTAAAATTTTCATTTGTAATATTTCATTTTTTTTCTTTTCACCACCTGAAAATCCAACATTTAAATGTCTTGATAAAAATTTTTCATCTATTCCAAGTTCTTTTGATTTTTCTTTTATTATTCTTAAGAATGAAATAGCATCCAATTCTTTTTCACCTCTAGCTTTTCGAATAGAGTTTAAAGATGTTTTTAAAAAATTACTTGTGTTTACACCAGGTATTTCTAAAGGATACTGAAAAGCCAAAAATATTCCCTTTTGGGCTCTTTCCTCTACAGGCACATCTAGTAAGTTCTTTCCTAAATAGTTTAAAATTCCTTCTATCTCATAACCAGTTTTTCCTGATAAAATATTAGCTAATGTGCTTTTTCCTGATCCATTAGGCCCCATAATTGCATGAACCTCTCCAGGATTTATCTTTAAATTTAAGCCTTTTAAAATAGTTTTGTTGCTAATAGATGCCTGTAAATTTTTAATTTCTAACATTATCCAACACTTCCCTCTAAGCTAATACCAACTAATTTTTGAGCTTCAACAGCAAATTCCATTGGTAATTGCTGAAGCACTTCTTTGCAAAAGCCATTAACTATTAAACTTACTGCTTCTTCTTGATTTAAACCTCTTTGATTACAATAAAATAACTGTTCTTCATTAATCTTAGAAGTGGTTGCTTCATGCTCTATTATAGAAGAAGAATTTTTATTTTTAATATATGGAACTGTATGTGCTCCACACTTATTTCCCATTAATAGTGAGTCACATTGAGTGTAGTTTCTTGAATTTTTTGCTTTTTTACTTATATCAACTAAACCACGATATGTATTGTCTGCTTGGCCTGCAGAAATACCTTTAGATATAATCTTGCTTTTGGTATTTTTTCCTATATGTATCATTTTAGTTCCAGTGTCTGCTTTTTGATGATTATTTGTAATAGCTATTGAATAAAATTCACCTACAGAATTATCACCTTGTAATATGCAGCTAGGATATTTCCATGTAATTGCTGAACCAGTTTCAACTTGTGTCCAAGAAATTTTAGAATTTTTTCCTCTACACGCTCCCCTTTTTGTAACAAAATTATAAATTCCACCTTTTCCATCTTT
>MDTB01061384.1_pt1 | contig 81000 bp, 83 predicted proteins | sample 811161 | NCBI WGS metagenome assembly MDTB01 (sample SAMN05326650, study PRJNA326480) | marine metagenome | isolation source: seawater | place: Mediterranean Sea | collected 2009 | reverse complement strand
GGACCTTTGCAATTACTGACACAGATGCAATTGATGGCGTCCAAGACACCGATGGAATTGCAGTCACATCAGAGCCACTCCCAGGCTATCCGAAGGGACTTTTGATTGTACAAGACGGAGAAAATAAATCATTGGATGGAAGAATGATTAATCAAAACTTCAAATTTGTATCCTTTGAGAAAGTCATTAGCAATCTTCTTGATAAATAATCACGAAGGAATTGATAAAAAAGTTTTAGACTTGAGTTTAGAAAGCAAAAATAAAAATTGATAGAATAATTGCATGGTTAGAGAGTCTATGGATTTTGATGTTGTGATTGTGGGTGGAGGGCCCGCAGGTCTTTCAACTTCTATAAAACTCATGCAGATCTCTGAAGAAAAGAATCTGGATCTCAATATTTGTCTTTTAGAGAAGGGGTCAGAGATTGGAGCTCATATCCTATCGGGAGCCGTCATTGACACTCGTTCACTTGATTCACTCTTGCCGGACTGGGAAAGCGAGAATGGGTTCATTCAAACCCCAGTGAAAAAAGACGAGATGCTATTCTTGAGTGGAGAGAGCAGTGCCATCAATGTTCCAAATTTTTTAATGCCAAGAACACTCATGAATCATGGCAATCGAATCATCAGTCTCGGCTCTCTTTGTAAATACCTTGGAGATAAAGCAGAGGCCATGGGGGTCAATATTTTCCCTGGTTTTCCAGCCGTTGATCTGATTATGGAAGGCGATCAGATACAGGGTGTGATCACCGGTGACATGGGTCTCGATAAGAATGGCGAACCCAAAGACGGTCATGAACTGGGTTATGAATTGAGGGCAAAGCAAACCGTTTTTGCTGAAGGTTGCAGAGGCAGCTTGGGGAAAAAGATTATACGTTCTTTTGAATTGGACAAAGACTGCGATCCTCAACACTACGGGATTGGATTTAAAGAAGTATGGAGCATCGATCCTGAACTTCACCAGGAAGGACTTGTTTTGCATACAGCAGGATGGCCACTCGATAATCATACTGAAGCAGGTGGGTTTGTTTATCACGCACCAAACAACCAACTCTATATCGGTCTTATCATTTCTCTGGACTACAAAAATCCCAATTTGAGCCCCTACAATGAGTTCCAGAAATGGAAGACTCATAAAAAGATTTCATCGCTTTTAAAAGGTGCTGAAAGGGTTTCATATGGTGCCCGAGCGCTCAATAAAGGCGGTATTCAGTCAATACCGAAGTTGACGATTCCTGGAGGGATAATGGTTGGCTGCGAAGCAGGCTTTATGAACGGGGCAAAAATAAAGGGCACTCATACTGCGATGCAATCAGGGATCACTGCGGCCGAGGTGATTGTTTCTCAATTGCAAACGGATGGCCCTGGAAATGAAATAGAGAATTACAATGAGGAACTCGACAAGACTTGGCTGATGAGCGAGCTCTATCAGGCCAGAAACTTCTCGCCGTTGCTTAAAAAGTTTGGACTCATGATTGGTTCGCCATTGGTGTGGATCGATCAAAATATTTTAAGGGGCAGGCTGCCTTTCACCTTGTCGTCGGCATCAAAAGATCATGAACAATTAAAAAAGCAAAGTGAGGCAGAGCCAATTGAATATGCAAAATACGACAACGTCGTCACGTTTGACAGAACCTCCTCGATTTATCTTTCTGGCGTCAATCACGAAGAAGATCAACCCTGCCATTTGAAGTTAACCGATCCTGAAATTCCCATTGCTACCAACTTGCCTCTCTATGGCGAACCGGCAAGGCTCTATTGCCCTGCAGGTGTTTATGAAGTAGTCGATGGCGGTGACGGCGAGCCATATTTCCAAATCAATGCCCAAAACTGCATTCATTGCAAAACTTGCGACATCAAAGATCCAAGCCAGAATATCAATTGGGATTGCCCAGAAGGCGCTGGAGGTCCGAATTACACTGATATGTAGCTACTTTTTTAACCCGATAGTAGAAAAACAACTTTTAAACCACTTTCGCTTATTTTTAGAGAGGCTATAAACCGCTTTTATTTCAGCCTTTGATCTGATAAGTTGCAGTGGTATTTTTTTGGACTCTGTAGGGGGAATCCTCAGGAATTAAAATGATGATACACAAAGTTTTTAAGCTTATCTGTGCATGCGCTCTTGTCCCAATGGCAATGGCAGCTATGGCCATTGTTGCACAAGATGCCGATGAAGAAATTATATTGCCCGATCCAATCGAGATCCTGTCTGACACGTTGGTTGTTCAAAACCAAAGCGACAGCAGTTCTGTCGGCTCGCAAGAAAAGATCAGCGGCTTGTCAAATGAAACACAAGAATTGCTTGGCGAATACCGCCTAGTATTGCAGCAAATAGATCGTTTGATTGCATACAACGATTACGTCGAAAGACTCATTGAAGATCAGGAGTCACAAATAGTCGATATCAACAATCAACTCGTAGAGTTTGCAATGATTGAGCGTGGCATTGTCCCGCTCATGCTTGACAGCATCGAGACGATTGATAAGTTCATTGATCTCGATGTCCCGTTCTTGCTTGAGGAAAGAAAGGCAAGAGTCGCTCGATTGAGAACAATCATGGATCAGGCCGATATCACGGTTTCAGAGAAATACAGACAAATCATGGATGCCTATCAGATTGAAACCAGCTACAGCTCAGACATCGAGTCATACACAGGATTTCTCGAGATTGATGGAGAAACAAGGCAAGTTGATTTTTTAAGGATTGGCAGAACGTCTTTGACGTATCAAACACCCGATCAGGACGAAACTGGATTTTGGAATAAAGAGACTGCTGCATGGGAGTCTTTGCCAAGGAAATACACTGATTATGTAAAAGAAGGTCTCAGAATAGCTAAGAAACAAATTACTCCCGATCTCATTCAGCTTCCCATAGAAGCTCCAAAGGAGAGCGATTAACCATGTTGAAGCTTAGAAAAATAATCATTATGAGCTTGCTCCTAGTGCCTCTGTCTATTGGCTATACGCAGACGGATTCTGATGATGAGGAGAACCCGATCACCGATCCTGTCTTGCTTGAAAAACTCAAACAAATAGACACCATGGAAAAGCTTCTCGAAATTACTAAATCGGACAGCATCACCACAGGGGCAATGAATGTGGAGCGCGAGGAAAAATTCATCGCTGCGAGAGACCGTCAAAAGGCTTTGCTTGAGGAGGCGAAAGCGAGATTGACGCTTGAAGAGGAGAGAGCCGTTCGACTCCAAAAGAATTTTGAAGAAAATGAAAAAATTCTAGAAGAAATATCAGAAACGCTGAGAATTAGAATCGGTAATTTTGGCGAATTGTTTGGCGTTGTAAGACAAGTTTCAGGAGAGGCGATTGCAACATTGAAGAACTCTTTGGTATCGATTCAGTATCCCGGAAGAGGCGATGGACTTGCTGAACTGGCAGAAACCAGAAATTTACCCAGCATCGATCAAATGAAGAATCTTTTGGTCATTCTGCTGGAAGAAATGACCAAGTCGGGCAATGTGGAGCGCTTTGACAGCGAAGTGATTTTACCTGGCGGCAGCATTTCGGATGCGGAGATTGTAAGGGTAGGAGTGTTCAATGCAATCACGGAAGATTATTTCCTTAAATTTATTCCAGAAACCCAATCATTGCAGGTTCTTGCAAGACAGCCGGCTGGAAGATTTCGATCCATGGCAGATGACTTGTTTGATCTTGACGACGGTTATACCGCTATGGCTGTTGATCCAAGCAAAGGGCAAATATTGGGCTTGTTGATTCAAACTCCGGGTATTGGAGAGAGAATCAATCAAGGCGGTTTGCCTGGATACATCATTATCCTCATCGGACTTTTGGGTTTAGCCATGTCGCTTTGGAGAATGAAGTACTTGAAAGAAGAAGGGGATGCAATTAATCGTCAACTTTCATCAAATGAACCATCCAAGGACAATGCTTTGGGAAGAATCCTTGCGATTCAAAAAGAAAATGCAGATGTGGATCCAGAAACTCTGGAGCTGAAAATTGATGAAGCGATCCTAAGGGAAGTTCCTCAGCTGGAAAAATACCACAGCATTATCAAAGTCTTCGCAGCAGTAGCACCTCTGCTTGGTCTTTTGGGTACGGTTGTCGGAATGATTGTGACCTTCCAAGCGTTGACCCTTTTTGGTACGGGTGATCCTAAGCTAATGGCTGGTGGAATATCTCAAGCATTGGTTACAACCATGCTGGGCTTGATCGTTGCCATTCCTTTGGTTTTCCTTCATAGCATACTCACAAGTTGGAGTACTTCTTTGATCGAAATTCTCGAAGAACAAAGTGCCGGGCTGATTGCGAAAAATGCCGGAAAGAGTTAATTTTGATCTATGTCAATTTTAAACAAGATTTCCTCAATCATTGGAACAGAAACTGATCTCAAGCAGTCTGTACTCCCTCTCTCTATTTTATCGGGACTAGTTCTTATCATATTTTTCCTCATCGCAGGGGAATTGAGAGAATTTTTTGAAGCAGGCGGCCCCGTCCTTTGGGGGATTCTTCTGGTCACAATGATTATGTGGACATTGATCATAGAGCGATTTTGGTATTTTAAAAATTTGATGCCCGCGCTCTCTGAAAAAGCTCTTAATCAATGGAGCAATATTTCAAATAAGGGCGATTGGTTTTCTATGAGAATCAGGGATCAGATTATTTCTGAAGTTTCTGGAGAAACAAGAAAATTCCTTCTCACCATAGAAACCATGATGCAAATTCTTCCTTTGCTCGGTTTATTGGGAACGGTGGTTGGCATGATCAAAGTATTCGATGTCATGACATTTTTTGGAACAGGAAATGCCAGACTGATGGCGAGTGGAGTTTCGCAAGCCACCATACCAACAATGGCAGGTTTAGTGGCCGCCATCTCTGGAGTATATATTGCTAATTTATTGAAAAGAAAGGCAGAAGATGAAATCAACAAAGTTGCTGACCAATTGATTATCCATGAATAGAGGATCATGAAAAGACGCATCAAAAAGAAGAATGAAGAGAGCGAGATCAATATCACACCAATGCTGGATATTGTATTTATTATGCTGATCTTCTTCATTGTGACTACATCCTTCGTGAAGGAGATCTCCATTGACGTCAATCGCCCAACGAAGTCTCCGATTAAGGAACAAAAGAAATCGGATGTGATTTCAGTGCGAATATTAGACAGCGGACAAATTTTAATTCAAGAGAGACTGATCTCTCTTGATGCAGTTAGAGCCAATATTGAATCAAACCTCGCTTTGAAACCCCAAGCAAGTGTGGTCGTGGTTTCTGATAGAGATGCCGATGCTGGATTGCTTGTCAGAGTAATCGATCAATCCAGACTTGCCGGCGCCAGCAGCGTATCTTTGGCGGCTCAAAAGTAGTTATGTTAAGAAGAAGAAAAAGAATGGAAGAAGAGAGTGAGATCAATATCACTCCCATGATGGACATTGTTTTCATCATGCTTATTTTCTTTATTGTTACTACCTCATTTATCAAAGAAACTGGTGTGGATCCTTCTAGACCCGAAGCAGAAACAGCTGCACGTGCCGAACAAGGAAATATTCTTATTGCTGTCACACCGAGTGACCAGATCTGGATGAATAAAAACCCAGTGGAGCTCCAATCAGTTCGAATATTGATGGAAGCAGCACACGCTGAAAACCCAGAAAGCAGCGTTGTCATAGTCGCAGATGAATTGGCCTCGACTGGCATTATCATTGATGTGATGGATCAAATAAGATTGAGCGGTATTTCAAAAGTTTCCATTGCCGCGAGAGAGAAGTAAGATGTCAACGATTTCGTTCAATATTCAAAATGAATCACGCTATTTGAGTGCTTTAATTCTCGGCATTGGAGTCACACTAATCCTTTTCTTTATTATGCAAGCTTTGATTGACTCAGGCGATCAGCAGTACCGTTCCGATTCGGATGGGCAGATCATGGAATTTGTCAGGATAAAGGATGATGAGAGCTTAAGTTTTAAAGACAGAAGAAAGCCTAAAAAGCCAGAACCCCCCAAGGAGCCGCCACCTCCACCCAAGATGATTGTTGAAAAGCAAGCCAAACCAACGATGAATAAAATTAAGATTGAAATACCCAACATCGATCTTCCAACCATTGCAGGAGGAGGCCCATTTCTTGGTAATTGGGCAGGCAATCCTCTTGCTGAAGGCGATGTGTTGCCTATAGTCAGGATCGATCCTCAATGGCCAAGGGAAGCATTGATAGAGGGGATTGAAGGATACGTGATTGTCGAGGTCTTGATTGCATCCGATGGTTCGGTCAGAAGCGCGGTTGTTGTCGAGTCTGTTCCAAGAAGAATGTTTGATAGGAATGTCATTCGAGCAGTTTTGAAATGGAAATTTAAGCCTAGAATCGTCAACGGAGTGCCGGTTGAAAGGCGGGCCATACAACGATTGGATTTCAATTTGGATAGCCTCTGATGAACCTTCATTTGAAAGTCCTCGTGGTATTTCTCATTGGTTTTTCTGCCATTGTCGATGCCGCTTCTGATTTACCTATTCACCATCCATTAAGGGCAGATCGCATAGCCATTGAAAGACCTAACTCGTCTAGGCAATTTTCTTATAATGTTGAGAAGAAGTTTCAAGGTATATCCGATCGTTTTGGATCTGGAGATTTGGATGGAGCAATGGAAAGTTTAGAGTCCATGATGGGATGGAATATATCTAAATACGAAAGGGCCGTGGTCTATCAATTCATGGGCTTTATTTTTGTTCAGCAAGATAAAATCGACAAGGCAATTGAAGTCTTTAAAAAAGTTGTCGATCTGAATGTGTTATCAAACAGCCAACATCAAAGTACCCAATTTAATTTAGCGAGCCTCTATGGATCCCAAGAAAGATGGGATCTTGCCATAGAAACCTTGATGACGTTTTATATGTTTGAGAAAGAGCCTGTTTCAGAGGCTTATATCATGACTGGCATAGCGTACTTTCAAAAAGGCCAGCCATTGGAAGCCCTACCTTACATTCACATTGCGAATGTAAAAGCAACCAAGCCGAAAGAAACCTGGCTCCAGCTAGAGCTTGCCATTTTATTTATAAACAAACGATACGAAGAAGCGATTGATGTAGTGAAGCAGCTTTCAACATATTGGCCAGAGAAAGAAAGATATTGGGAAACAATGGCCGGCACTTACATGGAAATGCAAAAAGATGCCGATGCATTAGCAGCATTGAATTTGGGGTATAAGAATGATGCCATATCAAAAGCAGAAACATTGGAAAATCTTGCAAGGCTTAGCCTCTATTTAGAAATTCCATTTCAAGCAGCATCATTGATTGAAAAAAATCTTGAGGAAGGCAACATTGAAAACTCAGAAAAGAATCTGAGATTGCTTCTTGGCGCATGGACTGCAGCCAGAGAATTCAACAAAGCAATTGAGGTGATTGATATCCTTGCGCCTCTGACCGGCGAGGGAAAACTTTATATCCAAAAAGCAATGCTATTGAATGAGAATGGCGACTGGGAAGGTGTGCAGGATGCAACCGCAAAAGCCCTTAACGACGAAGAACTCGAAAACCCTGGCGATGTATATATCCTCAGAGGCATGGCTGAGACAGAATTAGGAAATTACGACGATGCGATTGAATCGTTCACTCAGGCCATGGAGATTGGCACAGAGACCAATAAGAAAAATGCCGAGGCATGGATTGATTACGTAGCCGATAGAGGCGGCAGATAACTCACTGAAAAGATTTGGTACTTAGGTCAGGTTCACCAAGAGTGCTTAGCATTTTCTGTCTGGCTTCATCCATGATCTCTTTTATCCCATAATCTGGATTATTTGTTGGAATAGATGGATGTATCGTCACTTTAAGTTGAACCTTTTTTGGTAACCAGCTTTCCGATCTAAGAAACGTTCTCGAGCCATTGATTGTAACTGGCACAATGGGGACCTGATTCTTAATTGCAGTCAGAAAGGCACCTTTTTTAAATTTCAAAAGACCTTTTTCTCTTAGAAATGTAGCTTCCGGAAAGAATATAATCGAATCATTTTCTTTTGAGCTCTTCATGATCTTTTTGAAATCATCCGCTCCTTTCTTTGCATCTCTTCTATCAACCAAGTGAGTGCCCAATTTTCCTAAAACGTATCCGGCAAATGGGATATATTTCAATTCTTTTTTTGCAACATAAGCAAAATTAGCAGGCAATGCAGCGGCAAGAATCATTGGATCGGCATAACTTGCGTGATTGGCGACTAAGATTGACGATCCATCGGTAAGATTTTCTTCGCCTTCAACTACGAGATCCAAGCCTGTCAGTCGTATCATCCATTCAGAACATTTCTTTGCCAACTTTCTGGTTGATTGAATGGATCTTGTAAAAGGATAGAAACACAGCATCACAAGAAGGATCACGGTAAAAATAAACCATGCCCAGGAGCCAAATAAATACATTGTTATGGTTTTCATTCGAAATTTAAAATCGCTGTATACTTCTATCGATATCATACACAATTAACCTTTATGAAAACATCTGACGATCAGAAAAATAAAGAATCCAAGGTGGTCGATTCTTTTCTAGACTCGCTTTGGCTTGAACAAGGCCTTTCCAAATCCACATTGGATGCGTATCGCTCGGATTTAAGATTACTTAATGTTTGGGCGGAGAATCGAGAACTGAAATTGGATGAAATATCGAGGCCTGATTTGTTAGAATTTATAGCATTTAAAGCCGAACAAGGTTCCAGTGCTCGGTCATCAGCTAGAATGCTTTCGTCTCTGAGGCGCTTTTATACATACCTCATGCAACAAGAAATAATATCAACCAACCCAACAGAAAAAATCTCAATGCCTAAAATTGGAAGATCTCTCCCGGTTTTATTAACAGAAAATGAGGTTTTGCAACTAATCAAGGCTCCCAATACAAAAAAGCCTTTGGGCTTTCGAGATAGAGTCATGCTCGAGTTGCTTTATGCCACTGGCTTAAGAGTATCTGAATTGGTGAAGCTCGAAGCCAATCAGGTGAATTTAAATCAGGGTTACATCAGAGTTATGGGCAAGGGGGACAAGGAGCGTTTAGTTCCAATGGGCAAAACAGCTAAGCGATGGATGAAAAATTACCTCAATGGACCTATTCAGGAAATTTTAAATGATCGGCAATCGGATTGCTTGTTTCCAACACGAACATCAATATCTATCAGTCGGCAGGCCTTTTGGCAAATCATCAAAAAGTATGCAGTGAAAGTTGGAATCAGTGCCAAATTATCGCCGCACAGCTTGCGACATGCATTTGCCACTCATCTCATCAATCATGGCGCTGATTTAAGGGTTGTTCAGATGTTGCTTGGTCACAGCGATCTTTCAACAACACAGATTTACACGCATATTGCACAGCATCGCTTAAAAGATCTGCATGAAAAACATCATCCAAGAGGCTAAAATAGTCGGATGCAAATTTTCCGAATTATAACGCTGTGCTTACTGTTTTTATCAACAACAGTCTTATCAAACGATGAAGAAGAAAGCCTCAAAGAGATCGATCTTATTCTGCAAACACTGTTAGAAGTATTTCCTGGTGCAAACGACTATAGTTTGGATGATTCATTGGTTGATGGTCTCTATGCAGTGAGTATTGGATCAGAGGTGATTTACATCTCAAAAGATGGGAAATTCTTAATTCGTGGTGAAATTTTTGATCTCCAAAACAGCATAAATCTCACTGAAGAAAAGCGAATCCTTGGAAGGCTCGATGTAATGCAAGGTTTGGATGAACAAACAATGATTATTTATGAGCCCGATCAAATCAAACACACAGTCACAATTTTTACAGACATCGATTGCGGTTATTGTAGAAAGTTTCATCAGCAAATCGATGATTACTTAGATTTGGGAATTAGAGTAAGGTACCTCTCATTCCCAAGAACAGGTCCCGATACAGAGAGTTGGGAGAAAGCGGAGGCTGTTTGGTGTAACAAGGACAGATCCGGATCACTGAATCGTGCAAAACAAGGCAAGAAGGTGGATGCCGATAATTGTCCGGGCACTCCTATTGAGGCTCATTATAACTTGGGATCGGTCTTTAATATCTCGGGAACGCCAACCATTGTTACTGACAAAGGTAAGATTATCGTTGGCTATTTGCCGCCTGAGTCACTACTATTTCGATTGAATGAAGAAAGTTAATTACTTCTCTAAATACTGAATTTTATCTTTGATCTCTCTCCACTCGTCCGCGTCCGAAGGCGGTTCGGGAGGTTCAGAAATAACAGGCCAAGACTCACTCAACTCACGATTAAGATCTTCAAAAGCTTCTTGTCCTTCAGGAATCTCATCATCGGCAAATATTGCATCAACAGGACACTCAGGCTCACACAAAGCACAATCAATGCATTCATCGGGATTAATGACCAGCATATTTGGACCCTCATGAAAGCAGTCTACGGGGCATACTTCAACGCAATCGCCAAGCTTACATTTGATGCAGCTTTCACCCACTATGAATGTCATGCAGTCTCACCTCGGTTATTGAATTGTGTGATAAATCGGGCTTTCATCATTTGCCTCTTTTTCAATTTGTGCCTTCAAAGCAATTTCAACCGTTTCAAAGGCAATCAGATCCCATGGTACCTCATCGAGTCGATATAATTTTACATCCAACGATTCTTCTCCTGCTCCAAAACTGTCGTCATTAATGGTCGCTCTATAGAACACATGGACTTGATCGGCATGGACAACATCTACGACAGCAATCATTGATTGTACATTGGGAGTAATCAGCGCTTCCTCCTCGCACTCTCTTTTAGCCCCATCGGCCATGCTCTCACCGTTCTCAAGAAACCCGGCGGGCAATGTCCAAAAATTTATTCTTGGCTCAATGCCTCTTAGGCACAACATCACTTGATCGCCAAGCATTGGAACGGTTCCAACTACTATTTTTGGGTTTTCATATTGAATATAGCCGCATACAGAGCATATGTATCTGTCTCTGTTATCACCTTTTGGAATCTTGAATTCCAAATCGTTGCCACATTGATTGCAATATTTCATAATAATTTTTCTGCCGGGAGAGAGACTCGAACTCTCACGGGTTGCCCCACCGGATTTTGAATCCGGCGCGTCTACCAATTCCGCCATCCCGGCTAAATAATAAATGAAGAATACCTTTTGTTATGTATTCAGTCTATAAAACTAGTCGATTATTGAATCATTTTAAGAATGGGTTAATCGAGTACAATACAACAATGCGACCAAGTGATTTCAAAATAAATATTCCACGTGAATTAATTGCTCAAATACCTCTTGAAGACAGGTCATCAAGCAAATTATTGCACCTAAAGAATGATGTCATAAATGATCGAAATTTCTCGGATTTGCCTCATCTCATTAAAAAAAATGATCTGCTTATTTTAAACAACACCAAAGTTTTGCCTGCAAGACTATTAGGCAAGAAACAATCTGGCGGAAAGGTAGAAATATTCTTTGAAAGAATGCTGAACGAAATGAGTTTTTTGGCACAGTTAAAGTTCAGTGGAAAGATTCACATCGGCTCAAAGATCATCATTAATGAGAATATCAATCTCGAAATAGAAAAGAGAGATCAACAATTCTTTTTGATTTCAACCGATAGGCCAGTTATGGATATTTTACAATCGAATGGACTGACTCCTCTTCCTCCCTATATTAAAAGAAGCGCAAACTCTGAGGACAGCAGAAGATATCAAACTGTATATGCTAAAAAAGAAGGCGCTGTTGCGGCTCCCACTGCTGGACTTCACTTTACAGATGATATTCTCGATGAGATCAAGCAGAGAGGCATAGACATTGGCGAACTGACACTTCATGTTGGGGCTGGAACATTTGCACCTCTCAGATCTGAGCAAATGGAGTTAAAAAAATTACACGAAGAATACTTTGAGATTGATCAGAGACTTTGCGATCAAATCAAAACATCCAAAGCCAATGGCGGCAGAATTATTGCCGTTGGAACAACAGTTGTAAGAGGGCTCGAATCCATGATGCAGACAAACAAGATTCAGCCCATCAACGGCAAGACGGATATTTTTATTACTCCAGGCTTCGATTTTCGGTTGGTTGATGCAATGGTTACTAATTTCCACTTGCCTGAATCGTCATTGATTATGTTGGTTTCAGCTTTTGCCGGAAGAAAATCCATCTTGAAATCGTATCAGCATGCCGTCAATAATGACTATCGTTTTTATAGTTACGGTGATTCCATGTTTTTAGAAAAAGGTTTGGCTCAGTGAAATTTAGACTAATCAAATCAGATAAGAGCGCCAGATTGGGTGAGCTACATTTTGACAAGGGCATCATTCATACTCCAGTTTTTATGCCGGTTGGCACTTATGGAACAGTAAAAACAATGACGCCGAATGAGCTCACAGATATTGGCGCAGAAATCATTCTTGCAAATACTTATCACCTGATGATTAGGCCCGGCAAAGAAATCCTGTCTGCTCACGGTGGATTGCATCGAATGATGTCATGGCAAAAACCGATCCTGACCGATTCAGGTGGTTATCAGATTTGGAGCCTATCAAAAAAGCGGAAGATCAATGATGAATATGTCGAATTTGATTCACCTGTGAATGGCGATTTGATTCGTTTAACGCCAGAGATTGCTATGGAAATCCAAAAAGTTATAGGAAGTGATATTCAAATGGTTTTGGATGAATGCACTCATTATCCAGCGACAAAAGAAGAGGCATCTCTGTCTATGAAAAGATCAGAGAAATGGGCATTGAGAAGCCATGAGTCCTTCTTAAAGCAAAAAGGAGATGATGACAGTGCTTGTTTTGGTATTATTCAAGGAGGAATGTATCCCGATCTTCGTCTTGAGAATTTGGAGTATTTGTCCTCAATTGATTTTGATGGACTCGCAATTGGCGGACTATCTGTTGGTGAACCCATCGATGAAAGAATGATGGTCTTGGAATCATTAATGCCCAAAATGTCTGAAAATATTCCCAGATACCTTATGGGTCTTGGGACTCCAATTGATATCATCAAAGCTGTTTCTGTAGGCGTGGATATGTTTGATTGCGTGATTCCGACTCGGCACGCAAGAAATGGACAAATCTACACCCATTCTGGCGTACTTAAAATAAAAAATTCTAGATATATCAATGATCTAGAACCTCTTGATGCCGCTTGTGGATGTTACACATGCAGCAACTTTACTCGTTCATATCTGCGTCATTTATTCAACTGCAATGAAATCTTGGGACTAAGACTGGCGACAATCCATAATCTCAGTTTCTACATCAAATTAATGGATGACATCAGAAAGTCTATTCAGTCAGATACTTTTGAAAAATTTGCCAAAAACTTCATTCAAAGTTATCAGCAGTAATTGGAATATGTCATAATTGCACCAGAAATTTTTTGAACTAACGAAAAGGTAAATATTTTGATACAAAATGCTTGGGCACAGAATGCTGGAGGAGGGGATCCATTTTTGAGTTTTCTTCCACTGATACTTATTTTTGTTGTCTTTTACTTTGTTCTCATCAGACCTCAGACCAAGAAGCAAAAAGAGCACCAAGAGATGGTGAATGCTCTTGAGGTTGGAAACGAAGTGGTGACAGCTGGCGGTATTTTGGGAAAAATTCAAGAGATGAATGAGAATTATGTTCAACTTGAGATCTCAGAAAACGTCACAATCAAAATTCAAAGGCAAACGATCTCATCTTTGCTCCCAAAAGGAACGATTAGAAAAGGTTAAATTATCCTCATGAATCGATATCCCACATGGAAAAACTTGCTTGTCTTGATTTGTGTAATCGTTGGCATAGGTTTTGCATTGCCAAATTTCTATGGGGAAGATCCAGCACTGATGATCGCTAAAGAAAATGGATTAATGTTCTCTGAGCAAGAGATTAAAGAGATAGACGAATTTCTAAGCGACGATAATGCTGCATTCAAATCAATTGAAGGCAAAGACGGCGATGTATTGATTCGTTTCGACAATGTGGAAGATCAAATTCAAGCCAGTGATAAAGTCAGAGCATTCCTTGGTAGGTTTTCAACCGTAGCTCTGTCATTTGCACCCAATGTACCTGGCTTTATAGATGCATTGGACATGAAACCAATGAGCTTGGGTCTTGATCTGAGGGGCGGCGTGTATTTTCAATTTCAAGTCGACCTTGATGCAGCAGTTCAGCAGAGACTGGATCAATATGTTACCGATATAAACAAAGAACTGATTGATCAAAGAATCAGGCGCACCATCAGAAAAGAAGGAAATTCAATCAGAATTGAGTTGGTGAATTCTGATGATTTCAATGCCACCAGAAGAATTGTGAGAGAGCTTGATAATCTCTTGGCTTTTGAGAATGTCTCAACACCGTCACAGACCGCGGTATTGATTACCATGACAGATGATCAACTGAAACAAAGAAGAGATTTCGCCATTCAACAAAATATTTTGACCATGAGAAATCGAGTCAATGAATTGGGTGTTGCTGAGCCAATCATTCAGAGGCAAGGTCTTGACCGAATCGTGGTTCAACTTCCCGGAGTTCAAGATCCTACTCAAGCAGAAAGGATTCTTGGCGCTACTGCAACCTTGGAATTTAGATTGGTATGCGAAAATGAAAATGCTTTTGAAGCAGAGGAAAAGGGTAGAGCGCCCATCGGATGCGAACTCTTTAATGATCGAGCAGGAACACCTGTTTTGTTAAAAAAGAAAGCAATCGTTACTGGAAACCAACTCATTGATGCATCGCAATCTTTTTCACAAGGTCGGCCAGCAGTTTCAATTCGTCTTGACAGTAAAGGTTCAAAATCAATGCTTGAAACCACCAAGAAGAACCTCAACAAACCCATGGCTGTTTTATTTGTCCAACAAAGGCAAGAAACCTCTGAGCAGGATGGAGCATTTGTAAACAGGACCATCTTGGATAAGGAAGTTATTAATATTGCTACAATCAGAGGTATATTCAGCAGTCAGTTTGAAATCACAGGTTTGACTGTATTTGAAGCAAAGGATCTGGCAATTCTTCTCAGAGCAGGTGCTTTGGCTGCACCAATATTTAAGATTGAAGAAAAAACAGTCGGTCCAAGTCTTGGTAAAGACAATATTGACAAAGGTTTTGCAGCAATTCTTTACGGACTCATGGCTGTAATTGTCTTCATGATCATGTGGTACAAAGGGTTTGGCCTGATTGCGAATATTGGTCTATTGGTCAATCTCACTTTTATTGTTGCGATTCTCTCAATGTTACAGGCATCGCTTACATTGCCAGGAATAGCTGGGATTGTTTTAACGGTTGGAATGGCGGTCGATGCAAATGTCTTGATATTTGAGAGAATAAGGGAAGAAATCAATAATGGCAATTCACCGCAAGCAAGCATTAGTGCGGGTTATCAGAAAGCTTTTGCAACAATTACAGATGCCAATGTCACGACGTTGATTGCCTCACTGGTTCTTTTTACGTTCGGTACTGGCCCAATCAAAGGCTTTGCCATAACACTATCAATCGGTATTCTTACATCCTTATTCACTGCCATCATTGCTTCTAGAGCAATTGTGAATTTAGTATACGGCGGTAAAACAATCGAAAAACTGAGGATTTAGCTGCAGTGATGAAGACCATAAAATTCTTATCTATCAGAAAATTTACGACAATCATGTCAATCATCTTGATTTTGGCGTCAACTCTTTCTCTTATGTCGAAAGGACTCAATCTTGGGATTGATTTTACTGGCGGGATCCAGATTGAGATTACTTTTGAGGCCGCACCCGATATTGAAAACGTTCGAAGCAATCTGGCCTCTGGCGGATACGATGATGCCATTGTTCAAAACTCTGGTTCATCCCAAGACCTCATGGTTCGAATTCCTCCTAGAGATGGAGTCACTAATAAAAAAGTAGGCGAGGATGTTAAAGGCATGCTTCAAGCTTCTAATAATTCCGTTACGGTGAAAAGCTCAGAATACATAAGCGCCCAAGTTGGGGAAGAGCTGACGGAACAGGGCGGATTGGCGATGATATTTGCACTGATTATGATCATGATCTACATTGTTTTCCGTTTTCAGTGGAAATTCTCAATCGGTGCCGTATTGGCCTTGATTCACGATGTTATGATTACATTGGGCATCTTTTCATTTTTCCAACTCACGTTTGATCTATCTGTGCTGGCAGCAATTCTTGCGGTTGTTGGTTATTCTCTTAATGACACCATTGTTATTTATGACCGAATCAGAGAAAACTTTAGATCAATGAGAACGGCTGAGACTCTTGAGATTCTAAATTCAGCGATAACGCAAACGATCAAAAGAACCATTATTACCAGTTCAACAACATTGCTTGTATTGTTGTCACTGTTTGTATTTGGTGGATCCTCACTGGAGGGATTTTCAATTGCTCTGATTGTTGGCGTTTTGATTGGAACGTACTCTTCAATCTTTGTGGCATCGACCTCGATCTTCTATCTGGATATTTCAACCACTGATCTTATTCCGGTTAAACGAGAAGAGGTTGATGACGGAATGCCTTAGGCAAAGGCTTTCAGTCTTTTGTCATATTGACTCACAATTTCTTTCATGCCTTCAAAAATTTTTGGATTCCCACAAAATAGACTTCCACTTTCTACAGGGTCTGTATTAGGAATGATATTTTGAACAATTCCACCAGCCTCTTGTATCAAGAGCACCCCTGCAGCAACGTCCCAGGGTTTTAATCCAAATTCCCAAAAACCGTCGTATCTGCCACTTGCAACATACGCAAGATCCAATGCTGCAGAGCCGGGTCTTCTGATTGCGCCCACAATCTTTGTGAAATCCGTAAAGATATCAAGGTAGAGTTCTAACCAATCCTTTTGATCTCTGTATGGAAATCCAGTGCCCAATAGGCAACCTGGCAATTGTGTATGTTTGCTCACTCGAATTTTTCGGCCATCCAATTGACTGCCCATGCCTCTGATTGCAGTAAATAATTCTTGCCTTGATGGATCGTAAATGACCCCAACTTCCAATCTATCTTTGATCTTCAAAGCAATGGAAACACAGTAGACAGGAAAACCATGGATGTAATTTGTGGTGCCGTCAATGGGATCAATGATCCATAGAAATTCAGAATCGTTGTCTTGCAATCCATGCTCCTCTCCTAAAATTGAATGGTCAGGATATCTGGATTGAAGAATCTCAATGATGGCTTTCTCAGCTTGTTCATCGACATGGGTAACAAACTCATTGTGCCCCTTTGTTCTGACATCGCTCGAGCTCACTCGATCAAAATTAATTTGAGCAATATCGCCTGCTTTTCTAGCCGCTTTCACTGCCGAGTTTAGAAAAGCTATTTGGTCTTTTTGGTCCATGTTTAAATAAAAATATGATCTGAAATGAGTGTAGAATATCAGAACTTTTCAATATTTGAGTCAATTTCATATTTATGAGTCACGATAATGTAGAATTTATTTTAGTTGAGCCCTCTCATCCAGGTAATGTGGGCGCAGCTGCAAGAGCCATTGGGACCATGGGCTTTAAGAATCTTTCTCTTGTTAAACCCACTAAACATCCACATCCTGAATCAAGAGCTCGATCTTCAGGAGGGCTTGATATTTTGTTGAATGCAAAGGTGTTTGAAACTCTCGATGAGGCAATCGCAGATTCGAGCCTTGTCATCGGGACAACCGCAAGAGAAAGAAGGATCAGCGTGCCCATTGATTTAATTCATGAAAGCACAGAGGGCATCTTTAAGACCAGCTTGAACCAGAAAGTTTCAATTGTTTTTGGTCCTGAGACCTCGGGTCTATCTAACGACGATATCGATCGTTGCAACCGCCTTGTTTATATACCAACTGGAGAGATGTATTCATCATTGAATTTGGCCATGGCGGTTCAGGTTATTGCTTATCAGATCAATTTATCTTTTTTTGGGCTTAGCGAAGACCAATCCCAAAGAGAGTTGGCATCAGGCAAAGAAATGGAATTATTTTATGAACATCTGGAAGAGGTTCTGTTGCAGACAGGTTTCCTCAATCCGAATAATCCCAAGCAGTTGATGAGGCGATTAAAGGCTTTATTTAATCGTGCTGAACTTGATGACAATGAGGTTAATATTATGAGAGGGATTCTTACTTCATATCAGAAACCAAGGTTAAAACAGTAAATATGACAACGTATCTAGATTTTGCTTCTACGACACCGATGGCGCCAGAGGTGATCGAAAAGATGCATGCCGTAATGAAAGAAGATTCATTCGGCAATCCGTCATCCCTAGATCATAAATTTGGACTCGCAGCAAAAAAAATTGTGGAAAGATCCAGAGCCGAGGTAGCCGATCTAATCAATGCAAACCCTGATGAGATTCTATGGACTTCTGGGGCAACTGAGTCCAATAATTTGGCCATTGTGGGTTTTCATCAATTTCAATATAAAAACCAAGCGATGAGTTTTTTAACGTCACACCTCGAACATAAATCAGTTATAGAGTGTATGGATTTGATCAAGGCGCTGGGATCAAAAGTGAGCTTTATTAAACCCAATGATAAAGGTCGAATCGACCTTGAAACGCTCTCAAATCAAATGGATGAAGATGCAGTATTTGTGAGTTGCATGCATGTCAATAATGAGACAGGCATCATAAATGACATTGAAGAGATTGGAAAATTTTGCAGAAAGAATGAAATTATATTTCATGTGGATGCAGCCCAAAGTATTGGGAAAATACCCGTCGATGTTGACGACATGTGTATTGATCTGATGTCAATGTCTGCCCATAAAGTTTATGGTCCAAAGGGAGTTGGCGCTCTATACATCAATAAAAAGAGCATTGGCCGAGTTAAATCAATCATTGTCGGAGGAGGTCAAGAGCGGGGGATGCGCTCAGGCACTCTTCCAACTCATCAAATTGTTGGAATGGCAACGGCCTATAAGCTTTCAAAACAAAGAATGCATGAAGATTTAGAGCACATCACGCAATGTCAGAATTCATTTTTGAAAAAGCTCTCGAATCTCAATGATTGGAAGATCAATGGCTCGAAAGAGCACAGTTATCCAGGAATATTGAGCATCTGTTTTCCGGATTTATATTCCGAAAGTTTGATTTATGCCATGGAAGATTTTGCAATCTCAAGAGGGTCGGCTTGTTCTTCGGATCATGATGAGCCCTCGCATGTTTTAAAAAGCATGGGCTTGGTCGATGATGAGATCAATGGAACCATTCGTATCAGTTTTGGAAGAACTACATCCATTGAGCAAGCCGAGCTAGCAGCATCCGAACTGATTAAAGCAGTATTGCATCTGAGGAAACTGAAGGGGTGTTCTCAATGAACCAAAAAGATGCTTTTTTTGACACCAAGTATGTCATGCAAGATTCAAACACGAAAGATGGACTCATTGAAGAGCAAACCTTGAGTTCGAATGGAATGTGGTTGAAGCTATTTTCACGATTAGACTCGAATGGAAAATCTGAAGTGCATTACAATGTACATGGCTGCCCACATTTGATTGCTATCACATCAATCATCATCGGTGATTTGCAAAAAAAAACCATTCAAGAGCTTGAAAGTCTTAATATCAATGAGTATGCAGATACCATTGATCTACCAAAAACAAAGAAAGACCGTCTTTTTTTGTTGGAAGATGCTTTAAAAGGATGTATAAAGCATCTGAAGAAGGATTAAATTTATGGAACTTTCAATTACAGACAATGCAATCAAAAGATTTAAAGCAAATCTTTCGAATAACCCCGATGCCAAGGGCCTTAGAATCAGTATTAAGCCCACTGGCTGCAACGGCTATTCTTATGTGTTGGATTACGCATCGGACATATCTAATGACGATCAGATCATGACTTTCTCAGACGTGTCAGTTGTCGTTGACAATGAGAGTTTGCAGTTGATTGATGGAACGGAAATTGACTTCATTGAGGAAGGCTTTAATCAAGTATTCAAGTTTACAAATCCGAATGCCACTGGAGAATGTGGATGCGGAGAAAGCTTCAGTATCTAATCAACAAAGGCAAAGGCAAGGGCAATGGAAAGAACATTATCGATCATTAAACCAGACGGTGTAGAAAAGAATATCATTGGCAAAATTTATTCTCGTTTTGAAAAAGCAGGTCTTCGAATCGTTGAGGCAAAGATGTTGCATCTTAGCCAAGAACAAGCAGAAGGATTTTATGCCGTGCACAAAGAAAGGCCTTTTTTTAATGACTTGGTTGACTATATGACTTCTGGGCCAGTTATGGTTCAGGTGCTTGAAGGCCAAGACGCAATCAATCTTAATCGCAAGCTCATGGGTGCAACGAACCCAGAAGAGGCTGATGAAGGGACCATTCGAAAAGATTTTGCCGATAGCATAGAAAGAAATACGGTTCACGGTTCAGATGGACCAGAAACGGCAGCTGTAGAGATCGAATATTTCTTCGGTTAATACCAGAATAAATTGACAATAAAGCGTCAAAATATCCTAGGCATGCCCCTAGAGGATCTTGTTACCTTTTTTAATGAGATTGAGGAAAAAGACTATAGGGCAAAACAACTGATGCAATGGATTTATTCCAAGCATATTTATGACTTCGACCTCATGACTAATTTTAATCTCGAGCTTAGAAGCCATCTGAATCAAAACTGTAGCTTAGATTTTGACAATGCCATACGCAATGAACTTTCTGAAGATGGCACAAAAAAGTGGTTGATCGGAAAGAAAGACAATCAAATCATTGAAACAGTGTTTATTCCTGAGGAAAAAAGAGGAACCCTTTGTATCTCTAGTCAAGTTGGATGTCTGATTGACTGCCCATTCTGTGCAACAGGACACCAAGGGTTTAATAGAAACCTGAGTTCGAGTGAAATCATCGGCCAAGTGTTATTGGCCAGAGAAGAGTTAGATGAAGGCAGACTTACGAATATTGTCTTCATGGGAATGGGCGAACCGCTTGCAAATTATCCAGAGGTGATTAAGGCAATAAAAATATTAAATGATCCTCATGGTTGTAATATTTCCAGACGCAGAATTACAGTCAGTACGTCTGGTCTGGTTCCACAGTTATATAAACTCTCAGAGGAAGTAGGAGTATCACTGGCAGTATCCCTCCATGCGGCAAATGATGAGTTGAGGGATGAGTTGGTGCCCATCAATCGCAAACATCCTATAGGAGAATTATTGGATGCTTGTTGGCATTATGCAGATCGTCAGAATTTGAGATCAGTAACATTTGAGTACACCATGCTCAAAGGCGTGAATGATTCAGCAAAAGATGCAAAACAGCTCTCAAAACTCTTAAAGAACAAGCCTGCCAAGGTTAATCTGATTCCTTTCAATCCTTTTCCAGGTGTAAAATTCGAGCCAACCGATCAAAACAAGATCAATGATTTCAGGAATATCCTTTTGGAATCTGGGATAATGACAACCACTAGAAAAACAAGAGGCGATGATATCCAAGCGGCTTGTGGACAATTATCAGGGCAAGTGATGAATCTTGCTAAGAAAACACTGAGACAAAAATTAAAAAAAACATTACATTAATATCTTTAACGGAGAAAACATATGTCAAATGATGGAAAAACAGAGCATTTGGTTGCACTCAGAGTCATAGGACTTGTCTGTGTAGGACTATTTCTGATGACTTTGGTTGGTATGTATATGTCTCATAACTAATCAATTTTGACTGAGAAAATCAAATCCATCAGAGGAATGCCAACGCTGCTACCGGCAGAGTTAAAACTTTGGCAGTCTGTAGAATCTGAAATTAAGAAAATCTTATCAAGCTATGCTTACCAAGAGATTCGGACCCCACTATTAGAAAGAACGGAACTCTTTCAAAGAACCATCGGTGAACAGACAGATGTTGTCTCAAAAGAAATGTATTCATTTCTTGATCGAAAAGATCAATCGCTGTCTCTCAGACCTGAAGCAACAGCTGGAGTTGTCAGAGCTGGAATAGAGCACGGGCTTTTTTATAACCAAACACAAAAATTCTGGTCTATGGGCCCAATGTACCGTTATGAGAGACCCCAAAAGGGGCGTTATCGTCAATTTCATCAAGTCAATATGGAAGCGTTTGGATTTGAGGGGCCTGGAATTGATGCTGAACTCATGATACTGACATCAAGAATATGGAAAAATCTAGGTATTGATGCCATTCAACTAGAGCTGAACTCATTGGGAACATCCGAATCAAGAAAAAACTATCGAGCAACTCTTATTGAGTACTTCAAAGACCACATCGACTCATTGGATGAGGATTCGCTGTTGAGATTGGAAAAGAATCCAATGCGGATTCTAGATAGCAAAAATCAAGAGATGTCTGAACTTATTGATTCAGCACCAAAAATGAATGATCATTTGGATCAAGAATCTAAGGATCATTTCGATGATTTATTAGAGCGACTAGATAGTCATGGTATCAATCATAAACTCAACCACCGCTTGGTCAGAGGGTTGGATTACTACACGAAAACAGTCTTTGAATGGACAACAGACAAGCTAGGCGCACAAGCCACAGTCTGCGGAGGAGGTCGATACGACGATTTAGTAAAACAATTGGGCGGTAAAGATGTCTTTGGAATCGGATGCGCAATTGGCTTTGAAAGACTTGTGGAACTGGTTGAACTATCGGGTAAAAAAGATCAGAATGGGCAGCCAAAAATTTATCTCGTTGCTGTTGGTGATCAGGCAGAGGCAAAGTCCTCGGAGCTCGCAGAATTGATTAGAGACCGATTTGAGGACTGCGTAGTTGAACTCAACCAAGATGGCGGTAGTTTCAAACAGCAGTTTAAACGTGCCGATCGTTCGGAATCTGACATTGCGCTCATCCTAGGAGATGAAGAGATTGAGAATGAGACGATTGGCATCAAGACAATGAGAGAAGATGGTGAACAAGAAACAATTTCGCAGCATAAGCTTCTAGATAGCATCGCTGAAAAGATAGGGGCCTAATACCAGGAAAAGATAAAAATGAATGATAATTTAACAGACCAACAGCAAGCAGAAATTGTAAAGAAATGGTTGAAAGACAATGGCCTTTTCATTGTTGCATCATTCGGCATAGCAATATCCGGAGTGTTTGGATTGCAGTACTTTCAGGAAAGTAATTTAAAACAAGCTGAGAATGCTTCAAGACTATATGCTGAAATGGAATTTGCTGTCAGGCAACAGAGGTTGTCTCAGGCTCAAACAATTCTTCAACAGATGGACAATGATTTTTCCGGATCTGCTTATCAGATACAAAGCCATTTATCCATGGCAAAGCTTTTTATGGATTCACTGGACTATGACAATGCAATCACTCAACTGGAATTTGTTTTAGAGCAAGCAGAGGATGAAACATTCTCAACGGTTGCGAGACAGAGAATTGCAAGAATATACATTGAAAAAAGTCAGTACCAAGCTGCGCTTGATATGCTTGGGGATAGAACCCCAGAAGCATTTAGTGCGCAATATGAAATCATCAAAGGTGACGCATATATGGGCATTGGAGATATGAGCAATGCCAAGGCCTCATATGAGATTGCACTGGAATCACTTTCACCAGGTTCGTTTTCGTATGATTTTACAAAGATGAAGTTTGACCAGATTAATCAGACCGATGAAAACGAAGACACTCAATCATAATGAATATGAAAGTTAGAACGCAAACATCCTTTTTTACAACGAGGCTTTCTACAGTACTTTGCTTATTTCTATTGATTCAAGGATGTTCATTTTTTGGGGGTGACGAAGAGGAAGCATTTGATGTTCCTGCGGAGTTGGTTGATTTTACACCTATGCTTGATGTAAATCGGGAATGGAAAACATCAATTGGAAAGGGGCATGAAGGACAGGATCTCATGCTAAGACCAGATACGGATGGGGAAACAATTTATGCTGCTAGTTTTGATGGGAATGTCATGGCCATCAATATGAAGACTGGAAAAAGGTTATGGAGAGAGAACTTTGACATGTCTTTTACAGCTGGGCCCACTTACCGCAATGGGATTTTGGTTCTTGGAACCAATGATGGCGAGCTCCTTAGTCTCGATTCAATGACAGGAGAGATCATTTGGATGAGTGAAGTAACGAGTGAAGTACTTGCGCCCGTTGCCATCAAAGATGATTCAATATTTGTACGTTCAGTGGATGGAAATCTTGCTTCCTATTCAGCAAGCAATGGCACTCTTGAATGGATCTCTTCTCATGATGTCCCAAGATTAAGTTTAAGAGGAACATCGGCACCTGTAGTGATATCAAATGCAGTTATATGCGGCTTTGATGATGGAAAGGTCACTGCCTATGACTTAACCGATGGAAGTCTTCTCTGGGAGACTATGCTCACTCCTCCTGGTGGCAGAACAGAGATTGAAAAAGTCAGTGACATCGATGCTCCACTGGTAATTTTTGGAAATGAAGTCTATGCGGGAAGTTATCAAGGTGCATTGACAGCATTGGCAATTGAGAGTGGAAATATCATTTGGTCAACCGAAGCCTCTTTGTATTCTGGAATGGATGTCGATGATGATGTCGTTTATGCGTCTGAAGCAGATGGAACAATCAGAGCCTTTTCGAGATTCACTGGACGAGAAGTTTGGAAAAAAGAAACCCTTCTTCATCGTTATCCTAGTGCACCGGCAATCGTAGGCAATGCAATTGTTATTGGGGATCTCGAAGGATATTTGCATTGGCTGAGCAAAGAAGATGGAGAAACTCTTCAAAGAACCAGTATTGGATCAGATAAGATTACATCATCACCATTAGTTATAGGTGAGTCAATATATGTGCAGACGGACGGCGGTAATCTTTTTTCCGTAAAAGCCCCTAACCAATCTTCTAGATAAGATGAGGGCAATATTATGTTACCAATTGTTGCCATAGTCGGAAGACCTAATGTCGGAAAATCTACTCTATTTAATCAGCTGACGGGTACTACAGCTGCGTTAGTTGCTGATGTTGAGGGACTGACTCGTGACCGCATATACGGCCATATTCAATCTGAAACGAATGATGTCATTGTCATCGATACAGGTGGATTAGACTTCGATCATGGTGAATTATCACAAACAATTCAAGAGCAAACCGAAACAGCGATAGATGAAGCTGATTTGATCTGTTTTGTGGTCGATGGTCGAGATGGTCTTGCAAACAGTGATCGCGAAGTTGCACTAGATCTTAGAAAAAAAGACAAAGACACGATTTTAATTGTGAATAAAATTGAAGGCATGAAGAGTGAAAGCTTGGAGGCTGATTTCTTCAGTTTAGGTTTTAAGGAAATGATTTCCATTTCAGCAAAGCGAGGAGACCACTGCGACGAACTGATTGAATTGATTGAGCAAAAAATTGACCGGTCAACTATTCCTTCAACTACTCGAGAGCTTTCTGACGATGAGATGTCAATTGCGTTGATTGGACGACCCAATGTTGGAAAATCAACATTTATAAACTCCTTTATCAAAGAAGACCGATTGCTCACTCAAAATAGACCAGGGACAACACGAGACAGCATATTCATTGATTTTAATTATAAAGGAACACCGCTTGTACTTATCGATACTGCTGGCATTAGGAAGAAGAAGAAAGTCGATCAAACCATTGAGAGGTTTAGCGTTGTTAAAGCACTTCAAGCCATTGATCTTTCTGATTCAGTCATAGTGATTATTGACGCTTCTGAAGGCATTACCGATCAGGATCTTTCATTGATTGGATTGGTGATTAATTCGGGCAGAGCTTTTTGCATCGCATTGAATAAATACGATCTTTTGGACGACGAAGAAAAAGAGCAATTGGAAAGACAAATTAAACGAAGGCTGAAATTTGCAAGTTTTATTGAGACCATCGAGATATCGGCATTGAAATCCATGCAACTCAATCAAGCGATCGATTCGGCTATTGAGTCAGCAAAAAGTTCTATGCAAGATGTTCCAACATCCAAGATATCAAATTTGATTGAAAATCTAACGGAGACCAAGCCACCACCTTACGTACAAGGGAGACGGATCAAGCTTAAGTATGCGACACAGGTGAATCATCAGCCTCCAACATTTATTATTTACGGAACACAAACAAGTAAACTTAGGGACAACTATAAAAGATTCCTAGAATCTCAGATTCGGAAAGTATTCAAGTTCAAAGGAACACCTATCCGATTAATTTTTAAAGACGGGGACAATCCATTTGCAGGAAAGAAAAACAAACTGAGCATGCGTCAGTGGAAAAAAAGACGACGAATCATTCGAATCAGAAAAAGAAAAAAGTAGTCTTAATCTGAATCGATTTTCTCAACCTTGGATATAAAAAAACCGTCGGATAATTTTGTTTTGACGGACGCTCCTTTTTTAATTTTTTTGACAGACTTTATGCTTCTGTCATCCTCGGTTGTGATCAGTGCATAACCTCTATTCAATGCCTGAAGTGGCGATGCTCCATCCAATTGAGCTGTGAGAAGATTGAGTTGATTTTTTTTATTGCCAATGAGAGCTGTCATGGCATTTGAGAGCGCTGTATTTTTTCTTTGAAGGTTTTGCCTATTAGTCTCAATATCTATTTTAGGATTCGATGTAAGGAGTTTTGAAAAATAAACTTTTAACGTATTACCCAAATGGTTTAATTGAGCCGAAGGCAACTGCTCAATCTTCTCATTCATGTGGTCAAGTCTTTGCATATTGAGTTGCAATTTTGATTTTGGATGAGTTGCCTGCATTCGAAGTGATGCCGATTTTAGTTGGTGTTTGAAATCGCTAATTGTTAGATCTGTAGATTGATTCATATCAATGATTATTCGATTTAATTGATCCATTATTTCACTTGTACTAGGCAATGCAATTTCTGCTGCAGCAGTCGGTGTAGCTGCCCTTAGGTCGGCGACAAGATCTGCTATTGTGAAATCTGTTTCATGGCCAACGCCTGAAAGAATGGGAATCTTCGACTGAAAAATTGAGCGTGCAACCAACTCTTCATTAAAACACCAAAGGTCCTCTAGGGAGCCGCCACCTCTCGCGATGATTATGACATCGCATTCCTTTCTTTGATTCGCAATATCAATTGCTGAAGCGATTTTTTCAGTTGCATCATTGCCTTGAACCAGAGTGGGGTAAAGAACAACTTTTACCAATGGGTAACGTCTTTTGATTGTTTTTAAAATGTCTTGCAGTGCTGCTCCTTGTGGTGAGGTGACCAGCCCAATTGTTTCTGGTATTTCTGGAAGAGATTTTTTATGTCCCTCATCAAACAACCCTTCTTTCTGAAGCTTTTGTTTTAGGAGTTCAAATCTTTGTCTAAGCAATCCCTCTCCGCTTTCCTCTGCGTACTCTATGATCAGTTGAAACTCGCCTCTTTGCTTGTATAGCCCAACTTTTGCTCTTGCGAGTATTTGCATGCCATCTTTTAAAGAAAAATCCAAAGATTGATTTTGCATCCTGAACATGGCGCATCTAACACTTGCTGATTCGTCCTTGAGTGAGAAATAAACATGACCCGCCGCTGACTTCATTAGATTTGATATTTCTGCTTCGACCCAAATGACACCAAAGGCATGAGTCAAAGTGGAAGCGACCTCGTCATTCAACTCAGAAATGCTGTATATGTGTTCTTGATTTTCAAATGGATCCATAAAAAAATTATACAAAATTGAAGAGGCTTCGGTTTACAAATAACTTAAGCAGTGTAAAATTCCATTGACAAATCCATCACATAAATGGAAATGTCAATGACGATAGAGAAAACTGCTTTAACATTCGACGATGTCCTTCTCAAACCGAATTACTCGGATGTCCTTCCACGCGAAACAAATCTCTCAACAAGACTCACCAAAAATCTTTCCATACAGATCCCATTGTTGTCTGCAGCCATGGATACCGTCACAGAATATCAGCTGGAAATTGCAATTGCGCAAGAGGGTGGAATAGGGATTATTCATAAGAATATCACTATCGAAGATCAAGCATCACAAGTTAACAGAGTAAAAAAGTTCGAAAGTGGGATTATCTCAGATCCCGTTACCGTCAGTTCAGGCATCACCATCAGAGAAGTTTTGGAAATTACAAAATTCAATAATATTTCCGGCGTACCAGTTGTAGATAATGGCGTAACAGTCGGCATTGTGACTAATCGTGACCTTCGATTTGAAACCAATCTTGATGGATTGGTGAGTAGTGTCATGACGCCCAAGGAAAAACTTGTCACTGTTAAAGAGGGCGCAGACGAAGAAGAGGTTTTAAGATTGCTTCATCAGCACAGAATTGAAAAAGTACTCGTGGTTGATGATTCCTTTCATTTAAAAGGAATGGTGACTGCCAAGGATTTTCAAAAGGCAACGGATTTCCCTCTGGCATCAAAAGATGAGAACGGTGCACTTTTGGTTGGAGCAGCTGTTGGTGTTGGCGATGGCTCAGAAGAAAGGGTAGAGGCGCTTAAGGCTGCTGGCGTAGATGTCATTGTCGTAGATACAGCTCATGCGCATACGGAAGGTGTTATTAATCAGGTTAAATCAATCAAGAAAATGCATTCTGATCTTGAGGTGATCGCAGGCAATATTGCCACGGGAGAGGCTGCAAAAGCACTTGCTGACGCGGGAGCAGATGCGGTAAAGGTTGGAATTGGCCCAGGTTCAATTTGCACTACTCGGGTGGTCGCAGGAGCTGGGATGCCACAAATCACAGCAATTACTGATGTCGCAAATCAGCTTAAGGGAACCGATACATGCATAATCTCAGACGGAGGCATCCGTTATTCAGGAGACATCGCAAAAGCCATAGCAGCTGGTGCTAATAGCATCATGCTCGGCAGTCTATTTGCTGGAACAGAAGAGTCTCCCGGTGAGATTGAGTTGTATCAGGGCAGAAGTTTTAAATCGTATCGTGGAATGGGTTCAATTGGAGCGATGGCTCAGAAACATGGTTCCAAAGACCGATACTTTCAGAGCGATGTTGAAGAACCAGAAAAACTTGTTCCTGAAGGCATTGAAGGAAGGGTTCCTTATAAAGGAAAACTTTCAAAAATTATTGAGCAGCTTGTTGGCGGTTTACGCCAGTCTATGGGATATACAGGCTGTAAAGACATAACTGAGCTTCAAACCAAAACTGAGTTTGTCAGAATTACTGACTCGGGAAAAAGAGAAGGACATGTCCACGATGTCAGTATTACAAAAGAAGCACCCAATTACTCTGTCGATTAGTCCTTAATGCAAGACAGAATTCTCATACTCGATTTTGGTTCACAATACACCCAACTGATTGCAAGACGAGTTCGAGAGGCGGGTGTTTATAGCGAGATTTATGTCGGTGACATTGGTATAGAAGCCATTGAATCATTTCAGCCATCAGGTTTAATACTCTCCGGTGGACCGGAATCTGCATTCAGCGAAGACTCTCCTAGACCGTCAAAAGAGATTTATTCAATGGGTCTTCCGATTTTAGGCATTTGTTATGGTATGCAAGTCATGTCCGAACAACTTGGCGGAAAGGTTTCTTCATCAAGTGATCGAGAATTCGGTCATGCCGATGCAAAGATAGAGTTAAATAGTCCTCTTTTAAAGGGCATCGAGACTGATGTTGAGCAATCTGTTTGGATGAGTCACGGAGACAGAGTTGAATCTTTACCAGAGGGATTTCAGACGATATGTAAAAGTGAAAACTCGCCTTCAGCAGCAATGGCAAATGAGGATAAATCATTTTACGGTCTTCAATTTCATCCTGAAGTCACACATACAAGATGCGGACAGAAAATCATTGAAAACTTTGTCCATGAGATTTGTAGTTGTAAAAGCGACTGGAATCCTGGAAACATCATTGAGAAAGACATCAAAGAAGTTCAGCAAGCAGTTGGCAATGATCAAGTATTGCTAGGATTATCAGGTGGAGTCGATTCCTCAGTTGTTGCCGCTCTTTTGCATAAAGCAATTGGTGATCAGCTAGTTTGCATATTTGTGGACAACGGTCTTCTTCGATTGAATGAGGGCGATCAGGTGATGCAGGTGTTCTCAGAGCACATGAATCTCAATGTCATCAGAGTCAATGCCGAAGATATTTTCTTGGAAAGACTAAAAGGGATTGATGATCCAGAGGAAAAAAGAAAGATAATTGGCCGAACTTTCATCGAGGTTTTTGAGGACGAAGCTTTAAAATTAGATAATGTAAAATGGTTGGCTCAGGGAACAATCTATCCAGATGTGATTGAATCTGCAGGCTCAAAAACAGGAAAGGCACATGTCATTAAATCTCATCACAATGTTGGCGGGCTTCCAGATGACATGAAGTTAAAGCTAGTTGAGCCTCTTAGGGATTTATTTAAGGATGAGGTCAGAAAAATAGGGAAGGAGCTTGGTCTAAACTCAAAATTGGTAGATCGGCATCCATTTCCAGGACCAGGTTTGGGCGTTCGAATCTTGGGCGAAGTTACGAAAGAGTTCGCAGATCTTTTAAGATTGGCAGATGATATTTTCATTGAAGAGTTACATAAAGAGAATCTTTATTACAAGGTCAGTCAGGCTTTTGCAGTTTTTCTTCCGATCAAATCTGTTGGAGTCATGGGCGATGGAAGAAAATATGAATATGTCATTGCTTTAAGAGCAGTAGAGACGTCTGATTTTATGACTGCAAATTCAGCTAAATTGCCACACAAATTCTTGCAACATGTATCAACTCGGATTATAAATGAAGTCTCTGGCATATCTAGAGTTACCTTGGATATATCATCAAAACCTCCATCAACTATTGAGTGGGAATGAATAAAAGATTAATAAGAAAACTTTTGGCGGAATTTGTTGGGACATGCTTTCTCGTAATGATTGTTATTGGCTCTGGGATTATGGCTCAGAATTTATCTTCAGACCAACTAACTATTCTGCTGGGAAATACACTAGCAACAGGAGCAGGACTTACTGCTTTAATCTGGATATTTATCTCAATTTCGGGAGCTCACTTTAATCCCGCAGTTAGCTTAATTATGTTTTTAAAGAAAGAATTAACATTGAAAGAATTCTCTTGCTTTACTTGCTTTCAGTTTATTGGAGGGTTTTTTGGAGCCATTTTAGCTAATATAATGTTTGGCTTAGAACCCCTCCAAATTTCTGCAAATGAAAGAAGCGGATTGAATATATATTTCAGCGAATTGATAGCAACATTTGGTCTCATTATCACTATTCTTGGCGTAAGAAAAATGAGCATTCTTGCTGTTGGACCGGCTGTTGGATTATATATTTCAGCCGGATATTGGTTTACTTCTTCTACATCTTTTGCAAACCCAGCAGTAACTTTTGCTAGGGGATTCAGTGATACTTTTACTGGAATAAACCCAGACTTTATATTGCCTTTTATTATTTTTCAGTTGATCGGCGCTAATTTGGCAATGCTCTTTATGAATTTCATAGAGAATGATGCATGAGAATTTATTACTATTTGAGTTGATAACAATTAACTGAATAAACCGAGATCGTATAATGTTAGTAAATGAAGAGATAAAATTAGATTATTCGGATGTTCTAATTAGACCAAAAAGGTCAACCATGAGCTCTAGAGGGGAAGTCAAATTAGAACGAACGCATAGATTTCTTTGGAGTAAAAAAAAATGGACTGGCATTCCAATTATGTCAGCCAATATGGATACCGTTGGGACACCGGCAATGCACAAGGTGCTCTCAAAGTACAATCTAATTACTTGTCCAGCTAGACATCATCTCAAAAAGAAGTCTGATCAATTCAAAAAAGGGCAACGAAATATTTGTTGGTTCGGTGGCATTGACGACATTCCAAAATTATCAAAAATAGCAGATGGCTTCATAGGTCTTGATGTTGCCAATGGCTACACCATCAAGTTTGTCGATGCGGTCAAAAAGTTAAGAGAAAAGTGCCCCAATGCAACCATTGCAGCAGGCAATGTTGTAACTGCTGATATGACACAAGAATTAATTCTAGCAGGGGCTGATATTGTCAAAGTTGGCATTGGCCCCGGGTCGGTCTGTACAACAAGGATCAAAACAGGAATTGGTTATCCACAATTAAGCGCAGTCATTGAATGTGCAGATGCAGCACATGGACTGGATGCACACATTATTGCAGATGGTGGTTGTGTAAGCTCTGGTGATATTGTGAAAGCATTTGCTGGGGGTGCAGATTTTGTCATGATTGGTGGAATGCTAGCCGGACATGACGAGTGCGATGGCACAGTCGAAGATGGGGTAATGAAATTTTACGGAATGGCTTCGGAATCAGCCATGAGTAAGCACGGTAATCACAATGAATACAGAGGGACAGAAGGCAAAACTGTTGAGGTCAAATATCGCGGTAAAGCCGATGATACTGTTAAAGACATACTGAGTGGTATTCGATCTGCCTGCACTTATGTTGGAGCAAATAGATTGAAAACACTTTCTAAATGCACAACATTTGTTCGTGTGAATAACACCCACAATACCGTTTATGGAAATGAGTGAAAGTTCAAAAATTTTAACCATTGATAAGTCCGGTAATGGCGTTTTGCGTCTTACGATGAACAATTTAGATCAAAAAAATGCTTTGTCCGAGAGGATGATGAGCGAAGTCATGAGTGAGATCAGAAATGCAAGTCAGGATAAATCGATAAAAGTTATTATTTTAGCTGCAAATGGGAATGTGTTTTGTTCAGGGCACGATTTAAAAGAAATCACAGCCGCAAGAGAAAATGAAGATAGCGGTGCAGTCTTCTTCCAAAAACTTTTTGATCATTGCTCAACAATGATGGAATTAATTGTCAATACACCGCAACCAGTTATAGCTGAAGTGGATGGAATTGCTACAGCAGCAGGCTGTCAATTGGTTGCAAGTTGTGATCTGGCGATTGCCTCAAATGAATCTAAGTTTGCAACACCTGGGGTGAATATCGGCCTTTTTTGTTCAACGCCTATGGTTGCTCTGACAAGAAATGTTCACAAGAAGAATGCCATGGAAATGCTGCTTACCGGCGATTTTATTGATGCTGAAAAGGCTAAAGAGATAGGCCTAATAAATAATGTAGTCAAAAAGGAAGATCTATCAGGAGAGGTTAAAGAATTGGCAGAAAAAATTGCCAGCAAGTCATCAATCACAGTTTCAATTGGAAAGAAGGCTTTCTATGCTCAAGCGGAAATGAATTTATCTGAAGCATATAAATACACCTCTCAAGTTATGAAAGATAATTTATTGAACGATGATGCCAAAGAGGGCATTGATGCTTTCATAGAAAAAAGATCACCCAATTGGAAAGATAAATAATTTAAATTTTTAAGCCTTATTTAATAAATCAATATGGATCCAATATCTCAAGGTACAGTTGGTGCAGCATTTGCACAGTCAAGCGCTTCAAAAAATAATATTATCCGTATCGGATTCATTGGTTTTCTTGCCGGTTTAGCCCCGGATCTAGATGTTTTGATTCGATCATCGGATGATCCAATATTGTTTCTCGAATACCACAGACAGTTCAGTCATTCGCTATTTTTTATCCCCTTTGGATCATTGTTTGTCGCTCTTTTTCTTTTTCCTTTTTTTAAGGGATCGATGAGCATGAAGACTGTATATGTTGCAAGTTTTTTGGGATATGCGACCCATGGATTGCTTGATGCCTGCACTTCCTATGGCACTCAACTCTTTTGGCCTTTTTCAGACGAGAGAGTCACTTGGAACAATATATCCATTGTCGACCCACTGTTTACGTTGCCGATCGCAGCTCTCTTGGTAATTGCCATAATAACAAGAAGAAAAATGTTTAGTTTTATAGCCATTGGATGGATTGTTTTCTATCTGTCTCTAGGCTTTGTGCAATATGAAAGAACTCTTTCAGCAGCAATGCAGTTGGCAGATTCTAGAGGACATAATTCGGAGCGTCTGACTTTAAAGCCTTCCTTTGGGAATTTAATTTTATGGAAATCCATTTATGAACATGACGGCATTTATTTTGTTGATGCAATTCGGACAGTCTATTCATCAACTTGGTGCTCCGGTGAGAGCATTAGGAAGTTTGATTATCAATATCATCTTCCAAATCTTGATAGAAGCAGTCAACAAGCCATCGATATTGAAAGATTTAGGTGGTTTTCACAGGACTATCTGGGTTACGACGAAAAGAATAGCCTTGTTACAGATATTCGTTATTCAATGCTTCCAAATCAAATAGCGCCAATGTGGGGAATAGTTATTGATAAAAATCAAAATATGGATGAGCATGCCTCTTGGTGGACGGGTCGGAGTTTGGATCAAAATCAGTTAGACTTATTTAAAGCAATGTTAAGCGGCAAAAAGTGTCAAGATTTTTAAGGATTAATGGAGTGTTATGAAATGAATAGGAGGCAATTTATTTATGGGACAGCAGCAGTTGCAGTTCCAGTATTAGTGGGCTGCGATAATGATGATGAACCCATTGTAAGCATTGATGAAAACTATCCAATCGGACCTTTTGGTGCGACATCCACAGCCGAGGAAGTCACTGTTGGATTGGATTTAACAGGAAAGACTGCAATGGTCACAGGCTGTAATTCCGGTTTGGGTTTCGAGACAATGCGAGTTTTAGCAATGAGAGGCGCACACGTTATTGGCACGGGGAGGAATCTTGAAAAAGCCAGCAAAGCCTGCTCAAGCATATCTGGAAAAACGACGCCCGTGGCCCTTGAGTTATCAGACTTTGATTCAATTATTGAATGCAGTGATACAGTCAAGAAGCTGGGCTATCCCATTGATATTTTGGTATGCAATGCTGGAATAAATACATTTGACGAATTGGATTTAGTAAACGGTGTCGAGAGAATATTTGCCGTCAATCATTTAGGCCACTTTGTATTGGTTAATCGTTTGATGCCCCTATTAAAAAAGTCTAAAGAGAGTCGGATTGTTCATGTAAGCAGTAAGTCTGCCTATGTCCAGGCTCCCAAAGCAGGAATAGATTTCGATAATCTCAGAGGCGAGGGAGAATTTGATTATTGGGCTGCATATGGTCGATCCAAGTTAGCAAACGCCTTATTTTCTATAGAGCTTGCTTCTAGGCTTGAAGGCTCCAATGTTACTTCAAATGCGCTTCATCCTGGGTTGGTTCAAACTAATATTGCTCGGAATGCACCTGTCTTGCTTCGAAAAGCTTTTGATTGGTTTGGCAATCTCATTGCAAAAACACCTGAGCAAGGAGCAGCTACGCAAGTTTATGTGGCAACAAACCAAGCCCTAAAGGGAGTCAGTGGTGCATTTTTTGAGGATTGCAATGCAGTGAGCGTGAGTGGCGATAATTTTTTATTCGATAAGCCAATGGCCGAACGTCTTTGGTCAACCAGTGAAGAGATGGCACAAGGCTATTTGATTGATTGGGAGTGAGTCTAATACTCAATATGTTGAAAGTATTACAATTACCCACTCAATGGTGGAGAAAGCTCTCTTTATTTGGGCTTTCTTTATTTTTTATTTACTTTGGCATTGATCACTTCATCAATCCTGAGTTTTATCTTTCTATTATGCCCCCAGCTTTTCCATTGCATGCAGAAGCAGTATACATCAGTGGTTTCTTTGAAATTTTAGGTGGCATTTCAGTATTGATAGCGCCACTAAGAAAGATAGCAGGATGGGGATTAGTTGCTTTATTGATTTGTGTTTATCCTGCCAATATTTACATGGCCATTACACCTGAGGCTTTCCCTGAAATATCTATAGAGCTGCTTTATTTTAGACTTCCGTTACAATTCCTATTCATATATTGGGCATATTCAGTAACAAGACCTCATTACTTACAATGATGATAAGAAGTAATCGAGTTTCATATTTTTTAAAGGAGATTAGTAAATGAGTGATCCACTTAAAATTAAACAATACATTAGGACGGTTAATGATTTTCCAATTAATGGTATAGCTTTTAGGGATATTACGAGTCTAATCGAAACCCCTGTTGCTTTTGTTGAAACCTGTGAAGAGCTTACAAGAATTTCTAAATCATTTGATGCCACTTCAATTGCAAGCATAGAAAGCAGAGGATTTATATTTGCAGGCTCCATAGCCAAAGATTTATCTTTACCATTTATTCTTGCCAGAAAGCCTGGAAAACTGCCCAATGAGACTTTTATGAAGGATTTTGACCTTGAATACGGCAGTACATCCATTGAAATTCAGAAAAACACCGTTGTGAATGAATCAGACAGAGTTGTAATCGTCGATGATCTGGTTGCAACTGGTGGCACAGCTATTGCCTGTGCAGAGCTTCTTACAGAGAACTTTAACGTGAAAAAACAAAACATTCTTATTCTTGCTGTAATTGATTTGCCAGATTTAGGAGGCAGTAAGCTGATTGCTGATCAAGGATATAAAATTGAGACCCTTGTAAGTTATTGATGAAGCTAGATCTAAATAAGTTTAAGTTTATCTTTGCTGTACTCCTTTTTTTGGGAGTTGAGCCATTGATTTCTAAAACCCATTCAGATGGATTTTGCATAAGTCAGCGGTCGATTGAGAATCAGCCAATATGGATAGGCTGGGGAAACTCTCATGATCAGCATCGCTTTCAGGATGAATCAGTGAGTTTGATCAATCTTGAGAATATTTCCAATTTAAAGATGAAATGGGTTTTTGGAGTGCCAGATGCTGAAAAGGTTAGATCGCAGCCCTCCATTGCGGGTGGATTTCTTTATTTTGGTACTCAATCGGGATTGGTTTATGCGCTTGATGCTGAAGTTGGTTGCATACGATGGACATACAAAGCAAAAGCAGAAGTCAGGAATGCAATTGCAATTGATCTGAATCAATCAAACCATCCCAATGATCTATATTTTGGAGATTTTGAAGGAAGAATTTATCGCTTGGATGCATTAACAGGCGAGGAAAAATGGATCAGAAAACCAAATGCACATCCATTAACAACAATTACTGGTTCAATTGCAATATTTGAAAATAATATTTTTGTTCCTCTTTCATCTGTAGAGATTGTTGCTGCAATTGATGAAAATTACGAATGCTGCACTTTTCGTGGTGGCGTAGTTGCTATAAACAAGATTTCTGGTGAAACAACATGGAAATATTACACAGTCAATGAACCAATCGAGGCTGGTTTCAATGACGCAAATGCAAAGAAATGGGGACCCTCAGGAGTGCCTGTTTGGTCAAGCCCAACCATCGATAAAAAGAGAAGTAAGTTATATATTGGGACTGGACAAAACTACTCTCTACCTGCAACAAAGATGAGTGATTCTATAATTGCTATAGACATAAATAGTGGAAGAAAGGCTTGGTCATTTCAGTCCGAAAAGAACGATATATGGAATGGTTCGTGTGTGAGGAATGGAATCAATTGCGATTTTGATGTGGGATCAAACTTTGATTTTGGGGCATCGCCATTATTAATTAGAGATGAAAATAGAGGGGATCTGATATTAGCTGGTCAAAAATCAGGGATGCTTTTTGCGATTGATCCAGACGATGGAAGCATGGTTTGGGAAAGAAGGATAGGAAAGGGGGGAGAGCATGGCGGAGTTCACTGGTCATTATCGTCCGATGGAAAGCGAGTATTTGTTCCAGTCGGAGACATTGGAGATCATCCAAAAGCCATAGGTAAAAGTAAGTCAGGAGTCTATGCATTCGATCCATATACTGGCGAACAATTATGGGGCTATGAAGCCAAAGAACGCTGCTCCGATAACACATTTTTTTGCCACAGCGGCTTCTCTGCAGCCATATCATCGACCGATGAAATATTATTTGCTGGCAACCTAAATGGAGTCTTGTACGCATTCTCTACAATCACTGGAGAGTCGGTTTGGGAGTTTGATACACGAAGAGAATTTCAGGGCATAAATTCAATTCCTGCAGTTGGAGGCACGATTGATGCAACTGGTCCGGTCATTTCTAAAAGAATGATTTATATTAACTCGGGTTATGGCGGATATGGTAAATTAGCTGGAAATGCACTCATTGCATTTGAAATCATTGATTAGGTTTTCTAGATGTCGAAAGTTAAAATCAATAAATCAAGAAGAAGATTAATCCAATCTGCTGGCTCAATTCCTATAGCCGTCTCAGCTCCAAATGTTTTAAGCAATCATCACCATAGAGAGCAAACGAACCCAGTTGTATCAAATCTTGATGAGATTTATCCAAGATGGAAAACAGATTCTGCAAAGTGGGATCTACAAACAAAAAGATTCCCAGGGCAAAAGATTCATGCAGCAATGGGCATCGCAGATTTAGACTTCAAAACTGCACCTGAGATCACTAAAGCCATTGCAGAGAGAGTCTTGCATGAAAATTGGGGTTATATATTGACCCCAGATTCTTACTACGAATCAATCGTCGAATGGATCCTCAAAAGATATGGGGAAAGGATTTCAAGGGACCAACTTTTGTTGTCCACAGGTGTTTTACCTGCTATCCAGAGTGCCATCAGAGCATTTTGCCCAAAAAATTCTAAGGTGGTTTTGAATTCACCGGGATACACTGAATTGTATGCAAGCATTCGCAAGGCAGATTGCATGCCAGATGAAAGCCCATTGATCAAAAAAAATGGAATGTATTCCCTCGATTTCCCTGACCTTTCAAAAAGACTAGCCCGAGATGATGTGCATGCATTTCTTTTAGTCAACCCACACAATCCGACTGGCAATTGTTGGTCTCGAGACGATCTAAAAAAAGTAGCAAAAATCTGTGACGAAAACGATGTCATGCTGTTCTCTGATGAAATTCACTGCGATTTCATTGCTGACGATGCCCAATATACACCAATTTATTCTCTGGCAACTGAAGCGGTAAAACGTAAGGCCATTATCTTCAAATCGACCACAAAGGCATTCAATTTATCTGCCTTTAAAACCGGATATGTTTATGCCCATGATGCAGAGATAATCTCAAAGATCAGACAAGCAGGCCATGTCGAATTTGCAAATACATTGGGTGTTATCGCATCTGAGGTGGCATATACTCATTCTGAAAAATGGCTTAATGAAGTAAGCAAATACATCAACCAGAACATGATTTTGGTTGAGAAATACATAAGAAAAAACATACCTTTGATCCGCTTCTATCGTCCCGAAGGAACTTACCTTGCATGGATAGATTTTACAGAATGGATGAGTGCAATTGACGCAAAAGAGAAGGCGAATGAAAAGAATGAAGAAGAGGGCGATTATATGGAGAGGTATTTGGTTGAAAATGCAGGCATTCAATTGGGAAGGGGTTATCGATTTGGTAGTGGCGGTGAGAAATATTTAAGAATGAACGTTGGAACCTCAAAAATATTATTAAAAGAGGCCCTTGATAGGATTAAAATGGCTGCAGACGATTTATGATATTTGCAAATTCAAAAAAATTAATTTCAAGGGGTCAATGAATATGAATTATAGAACCGCCAGTTTTTTTATTTTTCTTTTATTCTTTCTTTATGCGGACTTTGTTAATGCAAAAACTGTTCTTGTAACAGGTTCAAATAGAGGAATGGGTTTAGAGTTTGTGACCCAGTATGCAGAAAAAGGTTGGAGTGTGATTGCAACGAGTCGATCTCCTTCCGATGACTATGATCTCATTGATTTAGCCAAAGACAATCCAAAGATACAGATCGAACAAATGGATGTTACAAAAACTTCAGAAATAAGCAATCTGGCTGAAAAATATCAGAATCAATCTATCGATTTGCTGATCAATAATGCCGGCATGAGTGGAGACAGGAGAAATCAAGCATGGGGTCAGATTGATCAAAACGAATTCACCAAATTGATTTCAATAAACGCGTTTGGAGCTTTGAAGGTTGCAGAAGCGTTTTCTAAAAATATTGCTAACAGCGAAGACAAAAAAATAGTTGCAATCTCTAGCGTGGCTGGATCAATTTCTTCCATGGGTCGGCCGTCATAGCTTCCAATTCTCTCAATCAGCAAAGCCGCCTTAAATATGGCAATGAAAACCGTTGCTCTGAGGCTTAAAGACGAAGGCGTCACTGTTATCCTTTTAAACCCTGGGGCAGTAGATACTAGAGCACTCAGGCAGGCATTTGGTTTATCCCTTGAGGAGGCAGAAAAGGCAACCAATTTTGACTACAAAGGTTACCCGACTGTGTCTCCAGAGGTGGGCGTGAGACGAATGATCGACGTCATTGAGAATGCAAACCAGTCACAAAACGGATCATTTCTGAACCACGATGGCAAAGAGTTGCCATGGTAGAAAGAGTTTAACGTCGTCTGAGTTTTTCAGAAATTCCGTCCAAGTTCGCCTTGAGAAGCGATTGAATCCTCTGTGCATTATCACTCTCAGTATCTTTGTTTATAGAAATATTTCTAATTTTTCTTGAGAGTCTATTATTTCCGCCTTTGGAGATTTCATCATCAAACGAGGAGAGCAGCGATCTTATGTCTTCTTTCGTATCTGTTTCTATTGCCCCTATTCTCTCTAATTGATCCACATACGAAAGAGCAACCGATGGATTGGCAGGCCAAGTCATAGGTATTTGTTGTTGTGGATTGAATAGACGTTTTGACCCAATTTGAGGATAGGCCAATTCTGCTGCTTCAATTTCATTCTCTGAAAGATACTCACTTGGTATTAGTTTAAAAACATCAAGCCCTCTCGTGATTTCAGTACCGTAAATGGTTCCTTCATAATAGTAAACCGACCAAAAACCTCCAGTGATCAGTTCGTCTTCTAGGATGGGCCCTCTGTCAAAATAGGCAATTTCAATTGGATTTGATGAATCAGTAAAATCAATGACTGAAATACCCCCTTGATACCATGCTTGAACGAATATATCTCTTCCTGGAACAGGGATAATGGCCCCATTGTGAGCCACACAATTTTCTGTTTCTTTTTGTGGAGCTGGCATTTTGAAATGACTGCGAAACTGCAGCTGACCATCAACGATGTCATAAATGGCATTCGCACCCCAATTTATAGGATCCCATGCTCTGCAGCGAGCTCTTCCGCCACCTCCCCATTCATCCGTGAACAATATTTTCGTGCCCTCATTATTGAATGTTGCCGAGTGCCAGTAAGCAAAACCTGTGTCGGTTACATCATCGATTCTTTGGGGCTTGGTTGGATCAGAGATATCAAAGAGTATTCCATTACCAGAGCAAGCGCCAGCAGCTAAAGAAGCGGAGGGGAAGACAGTAATGTCATGACATTGATCAGTAATTTCTGTTTCCTGAGTCTCATCTCCGTGATCACCGCCTCTCCATAATCCTGCAATCACTCCAGTTTCCAGGTCTGCAAAAACCGTTGGGCTATCAACTATCTTTGAGTTTGAAGGATTATCTATGGGAATTTCAATCACGTCTATTCTAAAAAGAGCCGTCCTGTCATCTCCAGGAATATCCTCAAAACAATCCCCCATCTCTTCTTGATCTCGAATACTCGATGTCCCGGAGTTAAACACAATTATTTTTCCATCTGAGGTAGGGCCTTCTACTACTGAATGAGTGTGAGATCCTCGACAAGTTTGAACAGCGCCAACTTGAACCGGCATTTCAGGATTGGAGATATCGAATAGCCTGATTCCTCTGAAGCGCTCTTCATTGGGTTCCGGATCCACGCCTTGCAATCCACAATCCAGTCTCCCTCGTGTATCTTGAACCGACATAATGAGCAGATCGCCAACAACAGAAACATCCCCTTGTCCTCCCGGGCAGACCACCGATGTCATCAGGTTAGGAAATCCATCTTCCTCCAATCGATATATATTGAATCCGTGATAGCTTCCCGCCACCAACATGTCTTCGGTAAATGCCATGTCTGTATTGGAGAAGCTCAGCATTGGATATCTTTGGCTGGAGGCTAACGATTCTATTGATCTTTCCTCCTGAGACTCACTATTTTCTTCATCTTCATCGGGCTCAACAACTCCTCTCTCTAAGGGATTGTCTGGATCAAAGAAACCGGTTGGTTTTTTCAGTGAAGCGGTCAGTTCCATATTAAGGATTGCTATACCTGCGTCATAAACTCCTGGCTTTAATCCTGCTCTAGGATCATCAGAAAGACTGATAAGAATGCCATTCATTCTTTCAATTTCAACAGCTTGGTCATTTTCAAGATCTGTGACAAATTCGTATAATTGAGGATCATAAGCAGAGCCAGGGAATTCATTTAATCTATCCACCATGTCGATTGCACCATCGTGGTGTCTGATCATCAGATTCAAATACAATCTATCAAAATCAGTAGAATTGGAGGCTTCGAGTTTATTCATTTGTTCTGGAGTAGCCATACCCATCATCTTGTGATGATGCGAGTGATCCGTCTGAGTTGGATCAGGGACGCTTTTCCCTCTTTCTGTGAGCCAATTCTCCATGAAGTCAATTTCATCTATTTGAGAAGCATCAATTCGGCCTGCTAGGTCGAGAATGGTTTGGTTATTCGTTCTCGAAGGCGCCATTTCTGACATTAAAAAGGCTTGGTAGTGATGAACTATCATCCCTTGTAAGAATTCAGCGTCTGCAGCTGTGTAGGATGAGTCGGCAATGGCAATGGCTGTTTCAGGATCCAATTCTTTTGTTGGATTTCCGGGTGCTCCCGGTTGCAGTATTGGCACTTCAGCATTCACGCTCGCGTAACCGATCATTAAAGTAATAGTCATCAATCTTCTGAATCTAAATTTCATAAAACCTCATTATCAAATGTGAAAAACATTTATCATTTTCATTATTGTTTCGCCTTTTTAGATAGAAATAAATAGTATTAATATTTCAATAGACACCTCTGTTATACTAAAAAAAATATACATTAACCAAGAAAAAAGTTGGCAAATAACTCTACGTTTTTAAATTCTGTCAATCAGGTTTTTGACGAAGCCTCTTCGCTTCTTTCTCTTCCTGAAGATCTCGCTCGAAAAATCAAATTAGCAAATTCTGTTTATCAGGTTAACTTTGGTGTTCGATTGAGAAAGACATTGTATACATTCACTGGATATCGATGCGTCCATTCTGAGCATGTTGAGCCGGTGAAAGGGGGCATTAGATATTCTCTAAGCGCAACTCAAGATGAGGTAGAAGCACTAGCCGCTTTAATGACTTACAAATGCTCTCTGATGGATTTACCATTTGGTGGCTCGAAAGGAGCGCTAATTGTCGATCCTTACCGATGGAAAAATGAAGAACTTGAGAGGATTACTCGGCGCTTCACTTTCGAGCTGGCTAAAAGAGATTTGATACATCCTTCGCAAAATGTTCCTGGACCAGATATGGGAACAGATGAAAACGTCATGGCTTGGATGGCCGATGAGTACAGAAGGCTCAATCCCACTGAAATTGATGCGATGGCAGCAGTGACTGGAAAACCGATTGCCGTTGGAGGAATTGACGGTCGAACTGAAGCCACAGGGAGAGGCGTTTATTATTCAATATTGGAGTTCTTGAAGAATAAAAAAGATCGCCAGAAATCAAAATTGAGACAAGGACTTGAGGATCAAAAGGTCATCATTCAGGGTTTTGGGAATGTTGGTTATCATGTGGCAAGTCTTTTGCATCAATCTGGGGCAAAGATCATAGCGATCATTGAAAGGGATGGGTCTGTGGTCAATCAAGACGGCATTGACATTGAGTCATTGAAAAAATATTTTATAAAAAAGAGATCCTTTGAGGGATACGACGGATACTCGAAAGTCAGAGGGCGTTTTTTAACCAAAGACTGCGATATTCTTATACCTGCCGCTACAGAGGGAGTTATCAACAAGAATAATGCAAGCAATATCAAAGCAAAATTAATTGTGGAAGGTGGCAATGGTCCAGTAACTTCAGACGCGGATAAAATTCTGAGAAAAAAAGGAATCACGGTCATACCAGATTTTTATGCCAATTCAGGCGGTGTCATAGTGTCTTATTTTGAATGGGTGAAAAACCTGTCAAAAATGCGTTACGGATTGATGCAGGAGAGAGAAGTAGAGAAGAGGAGTGAGAATCTAGTGAATACTTTGGAAGCAATGACAAGTTCTACATTTCCTTCAGATTTCAAAGATCATTATATTAAAGGCTCAAGCGAAATCGACCTAGTTCGATCTGGCTTGGAAGAAAAGATGAGACAAGGTTATCAATCCATTCATGAGGTCTACCATTCTGATAAGAAAATCAAAGATTTCAGAACGGCAGCTATGGTGATTGCTGTAAGAAAGGTCTCCGAAGCATATAATTACCTCGGAATTTAATTTCAAATAGATAAAACAATGACCCAAAGACAAATTATTGCCATTGGAGGCGGAGGTTTTGGAAGAAATCCCGGTGAGGGCATCATCGAGAATTACATTCTTGATCAATCGAAAAGCGAAAAACCCAAAATTTGTTTTATTCCAACTGCAACGGGAGACGACGAGGGATATAAGGAAAGTTATTACTCTACTTTTTCCATCTTCGATTGCAAACCAGTGCACTTAGATTTTTTCAAAAGAACTCCAGACTTGGAAGAACTGATCTTGGATCAAGACATTGTTTTTGTGGGAGGCGGCAATACCAAAAGTATGTTGGCTGTTTGGAGAGACTGGGGTTTGGATAAATTGCTAAAAAGGGCATATGAAAAAGGAACGATTATGTGTGGAGTCAGCGCAGGAGCTATTTGTTGGTTTGATTCAGGCATTACTGATTCTTGGTCTAGCGACCTAAGATTAATGAACTGTCTTGCTTTCACAAAGGGAGTCTGCTGCCCTCATTTTGATGAAGAGCCAGAGCGAAGACCAACTGTCCATCGAATGATTAAGGATAAAGATATTTCTGAGTGTATAGCGATTGATGGGGGTTGTGCATTGCATCTTATTAATGAGGCACCTCATGGCTCAATTGTTTTCTCAGACAATAAAAATGCTTATTGCGTATCAATGGAAAATGACGTCATTGATGAGTCGCCATATCCTTCCATCGATATTTTTTAACATTCAAATGACTCAGAAAACCAAGATTCAATTGCTCGGATACTCTGGCTTGATTCCTTTTGTTTCATTGCCATTCTTTGATCTGCTAGAGTTGGGAAATAATCAAACCATTTTTAACCTCTTTGTTTTATACAGTTTGTGCATTTATGTTTTTTTGACAGGAAGCTTTTGGACGATGAGTATTCAGCAAGGGAAAGAGCCTATTTATGCCATTCTTTTATTTTTTCTTCCTTTTCTTTTAGGCGTCTTTGCTAACTCTTATGCTAATGCAGAATTTTCTGTTTTGCTTTCTTTGATCTTGTCGTATTTCGTTGCATTTTTTTATGAAAGGATCGCTTTTGAACAGGATATTTTTTACAAACAAATGAGATTTAGGCTCACAAACATTGTTATCATTTCACACATCGGTATGTTAATCATTAATTAGAGGATTCGATGCAACCTTTCACGCTGTTCAATTCGACACACATAATCAGTATCGTCAGTACCTATCTGATTATTGCCTTGATACTAGTCTGGGTCAGTTATCAATCCAAACCGATCAAAAAGAATGCGGAGGTTTCCATCGGAGTATTGTTGATCACTCACTATTTTATGCAGTTTTTTCATGCCATAAGTTTTGAATTGTCTTGGCAAGAGATCATTCCTCTCCATATGTGTGATTTTTCAAAGCTGTCGATTGGGCTGTACTTATTGGGATATGGGAAACGATATTTTCACTGCGCATTTTTTTGGGGAATAATCCCCGCAAGTATGGCGCTTTTAACTCCTGCATTGACTTACGCTTATCCTCATCCAGAATACGTCAATTTTTATTATGGGCATGGTTTGATTCTTTTGGGTGTGGGACTGCCTGTTTTTGTTTTAAAAGAAAGGCCGAAATTTGAAGACTTTCTTTCGGTGACTAAGATTACATTGGCAATGACCGCATTAATCTTTGTCTTGAATCACCTCTTGGGAGAGGGTGCAAATTTCTGGTATTTAAAAGACAAACCAGATGGCGATACTATTATTAATTTCTTTCCTTCGGCTCCATTTCATATTTTGGGATTGATACCAGCTGCTATTCTGGCTTTTTACCTGACATATTTGCCATATGAACTGAAAGATAGATTTTCAAAAACTTGATTATATCTCGAGCTTCTTCTCAGAAATCAAAACACCGTTTTCGTCTGCGTAACACCAATTTCCAGGATTAATGACGACGCCATTGATATTGATTTCTAAACTACTTTGGCCTTGATTTTTTTTCTCACTTTTTCTTGGGCAAGAACCAAGAGCCATAATGCCAATGTCGATCCCTCTTAGTATTTCAATGTCTCTTACAAAACCATTAATAATAATTCCTGACCACCCATTGTCTTTGGCCATCTGAGCCAGAAGATCTCCTAGTAGCGCACAATTTTTTGAAGCCTCACCATCGACAATTAGCACACCTGAATGTGATTGTTTACTGAGTTCCTTTTTCACGAAGCTGTTGTCCTCGAAACATTGAATGGTCTGAATTTCTCCTTGAAATGACTTCTCGCCACCAAAATGTTTAAACTCAATCAGTGTTTCAAGGCCAGGATGACTATCAAGTATGTCGGGAGTAGATAACATTTGATAATATTATCAAGAATATAGATTTTTTGGAGAATATGATGGCTTACACAGAGTACAAAGTGATTCATGTCATGGAAGGGGGATTAGGCACTGTTTTCCTTGGAAGTTCTGGACTGCCACTTGAAAAGCTAGAGGTCACACTCAATAGGGAAGCAGCCGAAGGATGGCAGGTTGTTTTTCAAGTCATTGAGAACAGAAGATTCTTACTGTTTTGGAATCGTGAAACTGTCATTGTGACATTGGGTAGATAGCTAAAACTATTTTTAATGAAGGGTTAGAGCATGTTCGAGGGATTGAATCTAAAGAAAGACTTGGTTGAATATGAAAGCCAACGCCTAAAAGAAAGAGTAAGAGAGTTAAATGATGACCAAAGAAGGCACTACTTTAATCTCTTAGAGCCTGCATTAAAAGACCATGATACATATGCTGTTTTGAATTATTTGTTACTACCCGGGCTTCATCATTTTTATCTTGGTAAATTTTTTAGAGGATCTCTCAACTTGATTATTTTACTTACAGGGACCTCGCTGATTTTCTTTACAAAATATGTTTTTGTTGGAACGCTCATTATTTTTTTTATACTGATCGTGGAGCTTCTCGCGCTTTTCAGATCACAAGTGATAGTGATGAACCACAATAACCATTTATCAAAGGAAATCCTCAAGTCTATTTCAAAGATTTAGCCTTCCATTCCAGTAAGTTTAATCACTCTCTCGACCGAGTTCTTTTCAAGGCATCGATATTGCCCTTTTTTGAGATCTTCCGGGAGTTCTATTGGACCGAATCCGATTCGTATAAGTCGACTGACTTGAAGAGATTCGGTCTCCCATAGTTTTCTCACTTCCCTATTTTTTCCAGAATGCAGACTCACTTTGAACCAGTTATTTTTTGCATTTGTTTTCTTTTTCATTGGGATTATTTCGTCAAAGCATGAGTCGTTCCCATTGATTTTAACTCCATTCAATAATTTTTTTATCTGAGATTTTTTTGGATTTCCGAATACTCGACATAGGTAATATCTTTTTATCGCTGAACTTGGATGGGACAATTTCTGAACCAAATCGCCATTATTTGAAAATATGAGCAATCCAGAGGTATTGACATCTAACCTGCCAACCATAATCCATTTGCCTTGAGTTCTTTCAGGGATTGATTCAAAAACACTTTTGTTGCTATCCGTGCCTTTTGATGAGCATATCTCACCGGTTGGTTTGTGATAAATCAAAATGTCTGTTTCGATTTCAAGATTTACTATTTCTTTTTTTGTATTGATGATGAGTACATCTCTGTCCTGAAGGACTGAATCGTTAGAAGCCCTTTTTCCATTGATTGTAACCGCGTTATTCTCAATGAAATCTTTTGCTTTTCTGCGGGAACAATAACCGGCATTGGAGAGATATTTTTTAAGTTTGATTTTCACTCATGCAATAAAAATTATTCTACAAACACTGAAGTAGATTACATGAAAAATCAATGATAAAATTCTAAAAAAACCCTCCGCTTGGAGGGTTTTTTTATATTGAAAAGAATAGGTTAATTGCTTGCTCTTCTTTGAGAGGTAAACCCTTCCTTATCTGTGGTTGCTCTTACTGATTTGAGCACACTGCATTTGCCTTTCTTTGAATCGATGCTGTAGGCGACTGCACCGTATTTGTCTGCAAGCTTTTTGCATTTATCAGTTGAAGTTGTATTTTTTACCTTTACGATTCTTCCATACATAGCAGTATCTGCTTCAATATCTGTCCAGTTATCTGCTGAAACAAATGCTGGCATGAGAAGTATTAGAGCAAGATTTAATCTTGTGAATATTTTCATATTTAGCTCCTTAATTAAGTTAGATTTTAGGGGTTGGTTTCTCCAAATATACTTCTGCTTCCAGCGCAATCTGGATTTAGAATTTCTATTTGGAGTATTGAGAGACTGTTTAGCTACTTGCTGCAAATTTCTCGATCATCATTATATACATTTTTTCCCATAATTTATTAAAGAATTATGAAGTTTTTGATCAATATTATGTATTCTGATAGCAGTTGCAGTTTATTGTCGATCAAATCATAGCAGGGGAGGAAAATAACAATGCATCAGGACCCTTTTCAACTATTTGGTGTCCAGCATATTTTTACTTTGTTTGTGTGTTTTTCTCTGATTGTCCTCCTGCCTGTCTATTTTAAGGGAAAGTCATCGGAAGCTAAAAAGATGATGGGCGTTTCATTGTCTGCATTAATTTTGGTACACACCTTTGATTCAGTCTTGAACACATTTACATTCAATCATGCTTGGCAAGAAGCCTTCCCATTGCACATGTGCGATTTATCAGCGCTTTGCATTGCTTATTACTTTATTTCAGGAGAAAAGATGTATTTCAATTGCGCCTATTTCTGGGGATTAGGTGGCGCATCAATGGCACTGTTAACGCCTGACGTTGATTTTGCTTTTCCTAGTGGAGTATTTTTCCCTTTTTTTTGGGGCCATACCTTGATCCTATTGGCGGTATTTTATGCCATTATTGCACTCAAAGAACGACCCTTTTTCAAAGATGTTCATAGGGTGATCAGAATAAGCATAATCGCCATGGTAATAATCTATTTCATTAATCTTTTGCTGGGTGAGGGTTCAAACTTCTGGTATCTCATGGATAAACCGGACGGAGATTCTGTGATGAATTTCTTTCCTGATCCCCCTTTTCATATGACTGTGGTGATTCCGATAGCGATAGCAATTTTTTATCTGCTTTATATCCCATTTTGGATAAAGGATATGGTTTCAAAAGATTGATATCTTATTTGTCTGCTAGAATAATATTCAGAGATTGAGAGAAAAATAATGAACATTAAGCCATTAAATGTTTTAGGTGCTGAGGTCAGCAATGTTGACCTTAAAGCATTGTCTGGCAGGAATTCTGTTCAAGAGATTCAAGATGCAATTGATAAATACAAGGTCCTTTTTTTCAGGGATCAGAATCTTGATGGCGATGAGTTAACTAACCTTGCAAAAGAGTTTGGCCCTCCTTTTGTGCAGCCAGCATTATCAGAGAAATATCAAGACCTATTGGTGATTGAAACAAACAGCGAGAAACCTCCTTATCTCAATACTTTTCATCAAGACATGACAGGATTAGAGGAGCCTCCGGCACTTTTCTTTCTTGAAGGGGTGATTATTCCGGATAGTGGAGGCGACACCATATGGTCTTGCAATGAAACCGCATACGAGTCCTTGTCAACTTCGATGAAAGAATTCCTTAATACTTTAAATTGCAAACACAGTCTGCTCTATTACTATGAGCCAATCTTTTCTAAATGGGAACATGGCCAAGAAAAGAAATTAGAATTTCAAAAGGATTTTCCACCCATATCTCATCCGCTTGTAAGAACGCACCCGCATACGGGCAAGAAATGTCTTTTTGTAAACAAGTTTTTTACAGAATCTGTTGAAGGTCTAAAAGAGGATGAAAGCAAAGCATTATTGAGTTTTTTATACGGTGTAATTGAGAAACCTGAGTTTTGTGTGAGGCTTAAATGGGAGTCTGGAACAATCGCCGTTTGGGATAATCGATGCACTTCACACTATGCTGTTGCAGATTATTATCCAGAAACAAGACGATTGCAAAGAGCTGCAGTTGCTGGTGAAAAAGTATCTTAGGATACCTTTCTGTAGCGTGAATTCTTACTACTACTGCATCTTTTTGAACAGTATTTAACATCGTCCCAAACTGACACCCACTTTTTTCTCCAATTAAATGACCTATTGCAAACTGGGCAGACCTTTCTGGGGAGATTAGATTTTTTCATGATTCAATGCTCTTGAAAAAATTCAGTGCACTTTCATTTATGGAATCCAATTGGGCATCAGGCATATTGTTTAAATTTCTATATGCAAGTCCAAGCCTCGGATTTGAGGATAGACGTTCTCTATTCTTGTCTAAGAAGTTCCAATATAGATAGTTAAAAGGACATGCCTCGATTCCTATTTTTTCTTTCACATCGAAGCGACAATCTTTGCAGTAATCTGACATTCTATTAATGTAAGCACCAGAAGATGCATAAGGCTTTGATGCCATGATTCCTCCATCTGCAAATAGCGCCATTCCTGAAACATTTGGCAGCTCAACCCATTCGTATGCATCTGCATATACGGAGAGAAACCATTCATTTAGCTCTCCCGGTCTTATGCCGGCAAGGAGGGCAAAATTACCGAGTACCATTAATCTCTGTATGTGATGTGCGTATGCATTATCTCTCGTATTCTCTATGCTAATCTTTAAGCAATTCATTTTTGTTTTTGCGTCCCAATAAAAAGAGGGGAGCGGAACTTCAGCAGCAAGCTCATTCAGATCTCGATAATCTGGCATTTTAAGCCAATAAACCCCTCTAACGTATTCTCTCCAACCAAGTATTTGTCTGATGAATCCCTCAACAGAATTGATCGGTGCTTTTGATTCATAAAAGACCTTTTCTGCGAGTTCAATGCATTCTTCGGGTTGGAGCAAACCGTTGTTTAGGTACATGCTCAAATGGCTATGAAATAACCAAGGATCTCTAGAGGTCATTGCATCCTGATAATCTCCAAAATTAACCAGTCTTTCTTCAATGAAGCGATTCAATGCTTCAAGGGCATCATCTCTTGTCACAGCAAACACAAAGTTATCCGTGCTTCCAAAATGATCTGAGAACTCACGATTTACAAGATTAATTACATCTCGAGTTTCTTTGTCGATGATGCAAGTATAGGTTTTAGGGATCGAAATCTTCTTTGCTATTGGTTTTCTATTTTTTTTGTCAAAATTCCAAGCGCCACCTTCGGGATGATCACCGTTCATCAAAACATTATGTTTTCTTCTCAACATCCGATAAAAGAATTCCAGCCTCAACTCTTTTCTTCCCTCTGCCCATGCCTCAAACTCATCGATCCCACAGAAGAAAAGGTCGTTTTTTCTGATTTCAACATCTGTCTCAATGGTCTTCTGCCAATGTTGAATGGATTCCATCTCATCGTATGTCGAAGGTTCCGTAACAATGACTTTATCGATGCCTTTATTATCAATGAGCTTCATGATTTCTGATGTGTAACTATTTTCATTATCTGGGTTATCCAGTTTGAGGTAGTTTATTTTGAAACCCAATCTATCCAGCTCCATACCAAAGTGCCTCATGCACGCTATTTGGTAGACGATTTTCTTTTTATGATGATTGATATCACTGAAGTTTCTATTCAATTCACAGATCAGTATCTCATCAAGATCTTTGTCGAAATCATTCAATGAGGCAATCTCTTGGTTTAATTGATCCGCAAGGATTACACAGAGATTTCTCATTTTTTCTTTTTTATCTGGTCAAACGAAGCCAATGCATTCTCTCTGGATGATTTGAGTTCAACGATTGGATGAGGATAATTTTCACCGAGTTTGACTCCTGCATCAGCTAATAATTCTTTGGGCGCTTCCCATGGATTGAATAAATATTTGTCAGGCATTTTGGAAAGTTGAGGCAAGTATTTTTTGGTGTATTCACCGTCTTTGTCAAAATCTTGACCCTGTTTTACTGGATTAAAAATTCTGAAGTAGGGCGCTGCATCAGCTCCGGTTCCGGCCACCCATTGCCAACTCGCAGTGTTATTAGCAAGATCAGCATCAACTAAGCATTCGTTGAACCAATCCCTCCCATAACTCCAATGCGTAAGCAGATTTTTCACAAGAAATGATCCGACAATCATTCTCACCCTATTGTGCATGTAACCCGTTTCCCACAACTCTTTCATCCCGGCATCAACAATTGGATAGCCAGTTTCACCAAGCTTCCATGATTGAATGAAATCTGCATTATTCTCCCAAGGGAAAGCATCAAAATTACTGTTTAGGTTCTCTTTTAGCATGAATGAGAAATGATGGATTAAATAATGAGAAAACTCTCTCCAACCAAGTTCACTGCAAAAGTGATCAATATTTTTGTCATCGCCCATTGCTCTTGTTTTGAACCATATCTGATTGGGTGAGAGTTCTCCAAAATGAAGATGAGGAGAAAGTCTAGATACAAAACTTTTCGCAGGGTAGTTTCTTCCTTCTTTATAATTTTGGATTCCATTCTCCAGGAAATCATCCAATCTCTTCATTGCGGTGTCTTCGCCCATCTCCCATTTTGATTCGATTTTCTTTTTCCATGGGTGAACAGGCAAGAGATTAAGTTCATCAAGAGACGTCTGATCTTGGGCACTGATAAAATTAAGTTTGGCTTTAGACAATGGTTCTCTTGGTGTTTTACCAGCCTTAATGCATCCCTTTCTATAAAATGGAGTAAATACTTTGTAAGGTGTTCCATCGTCTTTGAGAATCGATTCTGGTTCCCACAGTAGCGATCCATTAAAAATATGATAATCAATCTCAAGTGACTTAATTAAATCATTGTCTTTTGATCGCTTTTTGGGTTCGAAGACTCTATTCCAGTAGATGGCATCTATTTGCTCTGAATCAATTAGTTTCCTTATTTCATTTATTGAATCGCCCTGAATGAAGTGTAATTTGCCTTCAAGAGATTCATTTAGCTGATTGAGTGAATGATGAAGCCATAGTTTTGATGCCTGTCCCATATCCTTTAAATCCTCTGAATCTAGGATATAAACAGGAAGCACATCATTCTCTGATGCAGCAATAAGGGCTGGGTTGTCGGTCAGCCTCAAATCATTTCTAAACCAGTGTAGCGATCTCATCATTTGAACTAAATTTACAAATCTTTCGTGGTATTCGTATCGTTTTATAGTTGTGTTTCAAATTTTTTAACAATTTACATCCATGAATACATAATTGTAAGATGACTCACTCTTAATCAAATGCCTATGAGTAAAAACAACGAATTTAATAATTTCTTATCTCGACTTGAGAAGCTAAGTGATGAACATCGAAAAGAGGCTACTTCAAAGAGACATCAATCTGGAAATAGAACTGCTAGGGAAAATCTTCATCATTTAATTGAAGAAGACAGCTTTGTTGAATTCGGCGCTTTTGCTGTTGCGGCTCAGAGATCAAGAAAGGAATACGATGCTTTACAAACAGAAACGTCTGCTGATGGAGTCATAACTGGATTTTGTGAAATTAATTCAAATGAAATCGGCACAGAAAATTCCCATGCAGCTGCCATTATCTATGATTATTCAGTTCTTGCTGGAACGCAGGGTTACTTTCACCATCAGAAACTTGATCGAATCATAGACAAGGCAAAAAAATATGGTTTGCCCATGGTAATTTTCACCGAAGGAGGAGGAGGCAGACCCGGAGATGTCGATGTCAACACACAGATAGCAGGACTGAATGTGGCAACTTTTTCAAAGTGGGCAAGTTTGACAGGCTCTTCTCTGAGAATCGCAGTTAGCAATGGGTATTGCTTTGCTGGCAATGCCGCATTATTTGGAACTGCCGATTTTAGAATAGCCACTGAAAATTCATGGATTGGAATGGCTGGTCCCGCAATGATCGAAGGCGGAGGTCTGGGTAAATATGAGCCAACAGATATTGGACCCTCTTCGATGCATGAAATGAATGGCACCATCGATTTTTTAGCTAAAGATGAAAAGGAAGCAACCGATGTTGCCAAAAAATTACTGTCTTATTTTCAAGGAAAAAAGGAGTCCTTTGAAACATCTGAGCAAAATCGATTGAGAGAATTGATTCCCGAGGATAGAAAATGGGGTTACCCAATCAGAGACATTATAGAAGTAATTTGCGACCAAGGATCCTTCTTGGAACTGAGAAGAAATTTTGGCAGAAGCGTTGTGACTGGATTTTTTAGATTGGAAGGAAAGCCTTTTGGAATCTTAGCAAACGATTGCCAGCAATTGGGTGGTGCTATCGATGCGATGTCAGCAGAGAAGGCATCAGAATTTTTGACATTGTGCGATGAACACAATATCCCAATTGTTTCTATGGTCGATACACCTGGATTCATGGTGGGCCCTGAGAGTGAAGAAGAATCTGCAGTCACTAGGATGAGCAAACTCTTTAAAACGGGAGCCAAATTGTCTGTGCCCCTGGTAGCTATTTACCTCAGAAAAGCATATGGCTTAGGAGCAATGGCGATGGTAGGGGGTAGTTTTCATGAGCCAATCTACTCTGCTTCATGGCCAACAGGTGAGTTTGGTGGGATGGGATTGGAAGGCGCAGTTCATCTTGGTTTTAAAAGAGAGCTTGCAGCAGTTAAGGACTCAAAAGAACGCGAACTTCTATTTGATCAACTGGTTGCATCTGCATACGAAAAAGGAAAAGCAATTGAAGCGGCAGCACACTTAGAGATCGATGCCGTGATAGATCCAGCAGACACAAGAAAAATAATTCTAAAAGCATGTAATAATTATAAAAAAGGAAACAATACTTAATGAGTTCGAATCAAATAGAGCATTTTTTAAATTCTTGGAAAGATGGCGTCATAGAGATAGGAAGAATCCATCTTGAAGGGGGAGATTATGAAAAATCTGCTGAACTTTTTGTATCAACACATTATGCCTTTGATAGCGAAGAGGTCCTATTTAAGCCTACCTTCACTAAAGAAGTCATATTCAGAAATTCAAAAGACTTAGCGTTGTCCTATTTTATCGGTGGTGAAGTTGCCGAAGACAAAGGTTTCGCCCTAAAGCCATGGGAAGAAATCAGATTGGAGGAGCTTAGCATCATTGAGCAAGATAATTTAATGGTTGCAATGGGTACATTAAATTTTAAACCCCTCAACCTCGAAGAAAATACCTTGATAGCTTTTACATTCTTGCTGATTGATACGGATGACTCTCTTAAAATAAAAGTACACCATTCTTCGCCCATTTGATTAATCGCTGATTTCGCTATGAAGATTAAAATGTTTCAATTGGATGCGTTTAGCAGTAATTTATTTTCTGGCAATCCGGCAGCTGTATGTATATTGAGTGAATGGCTGTCAGATGATCTTCTACTTTCAATTGCATCTGAAAATAATTTATCAGAAACAGCGTTCCTAAATTTATCAACTGATCCAATTGGTATACGCTGGTTTTCACCCAAAAGGGAAGTTGATTTATGCGGTCATGCGACACTTGCTTCTGCAAGGGTTTTAATTGATCAATCAAAATTTAAAGATTCCGAAGAAATAGTTTTTGAATCAAAGAGAGGTCTCCTCAAAGCTCAGAAAGAAGGGGATTTAATTTTTCTTGATTTTCCATCAGATAAACCACAGGTAATTGAAAATGTCTTCTCGAACAATCTATTTGATTATGCTCCTCAGAGAGTTATTAAAGGCACCGATGACTACCTATTTATTTTTGATCAAGAGGAGAAGATCGAGACAATCAATGCCAATTACGAAGAGGTCAGAAAGCTCGATTCAAGAGGAGCGATTGTCAGTGCTATAGACTCAGAAGGGAATATTGTTTCCCGGTGTTTTTATCCGAAATATGGAATTAATGAAGATCCTGTCACAGGATCGGCCCATACCCTCATCATCCCTTATTGGTCTTCTGTCCTTGGAAGAACAAAAATCAATGCGAGACAATTATCGGAAAGGGGTGGAGAATTGTTCTGTGAAGTCTTGGAAGATAGAATCAGAATAGGGGGGCATACGGCTGTATTTTTCAGTGGTGAAATCGAGGTTTAGACGATTTAAGAATTTTTTATTTGATTTTTTTTATCTCAAAGATTAGTTTCATATGACCGGGGGGTTAAATACAACTTAAGGAGACAACTATGAAAAAGTTAATACTTCCCTCTATGATCACATTTTTTTTCATTACGGGAATCGAAGTCCACGCAGATGGACATGCTTCGAATAATGGCGAAGGTGCCTTTAACACCCTAATGGTCAAATCAAAAGATATAGAGAAATATGTTGCGAGACTAAAGTCTGATCAAACTGTTTTCAAGGCAATTGGTACTTCCGATGCAGGAGTCTGCATAACCAGGTCTGGAAACAATCACGAAGGTGAAATGTTTGTTTGGAATGCCTATCCAGACGTAGCAACAGCAATGCATGCGAATACAATCTACAATCCATACGATGCGCCTAAAGAAATGAAAAAACTCCGAAAGGTAAAATATGGAGTGACATGGAGACCATTGAAGTCTTTCAGGCTTGATCCCGGTTGGGAAAGAGTGATTAGAGTTAAAGTGGAATCTGAGGACATGAATGCATATGTACAAATGATCAAAGACTTAGAAAAAGCGATCATTGACAGTGGTTACCCAGCATTCAATATGGGTGTCTTTGTCCCAATTGGTGGAGGGGCCCATGAATCAGAGACTCTGATGATTAGAGCAATCATGCCAACTGCAAAAGAATTTGGAGAGCTTGTTGATAATTACTTCAAAGGCGCTTCATGGGGGCGTATTTGGGAACAATCGCAAATGATGTCAGAGGTGACAAGCGATACATTTGAAGAATGCGAGCAGATCTACAAGGCCGAATAAATTTAAATATGGAGAATGATAAATGAAGATGAAAATACTAATTTCATTGTTTGTTTTTGTCATATCGATCGACGTCTATTCACACGAAGGACACACTCACGAAAGATATAGTAAAGAGCAAATCATACAAATAGCTATGTCAGCAGGACCTGAGAATGTGAGCGGTGACGCCACAATCATATCTCATGATGGCACGCTTTTAAGAGAAGGATCAAATGGATGGGTATGCATGCCTGGCTCTCCTCCAAATGAAAATGTAAACCCAATGTGCGTAGACCCTGCGTGGCAAAAATGGCTTCAAGAGTATATGAAAGGATCCCTTGGGTTGTCTTATGAATATGATCCAAATCAGGCCACTTTCGGCATGTCATATATGCTTGTTGGAGATATACCTGTTGATAACAATGTGCCATTCAATACAGACACCAGCGAAGGTGTCTGGGTCGCAGAAGGACCTCATTTGATGCTTTTACTGCCACAAGAGCTGCTTAAGGATTTGCCAACAGACCCCTATGCTGGTGGGCCTTACGTCATGTGGGAAGGCACTGAGTTTGTTCATGTCATGGTCCCTCTTGAGGTTACTGAACCTTTAGACTAGGCAAAAGCCCTTTCTCGGGGTTAAGATCATATATCAGAGAATGGAGTATGAAAATCATGCTCCATCCTCTGACTCGAAAATAAGAAATGGGGGAGGGGTGAAAAATGAATCCAATAAGGAAATTTAAATGGTTCATGTTTTCATGTGTGTTTTTATTTACATGCTTTGATGTTGACTCAAAAACTTTAATACATGCAGGAAAACTCATTGATGGGAAGTCTGATCGTGTTCAATCAAGAATTAGCATCGTAGTTGATGGTAATACGATCGCAGACATCCAAGAAGGGTTTATATCTTCCAATGATTTTGAAAACTACATCGATTTAAGAAATCATACTGTTTTGCCGGGATTGATGGACATGCATGTTCATTTTGGCGGAGAGTATCTCTCTAAAGCTGAATCACCACTCAAGGTAGAGAGAGAAATGGAGGCGATTCTTGCCACGCAGCATGCACTGGTCACATTCAAGTCTGGTTTTACAACGGTCAGACAAGTTGGCGACAGTGGTTTAGTGGCAATTAGCCTAAGAGATGCAATCAACGCAGGCAAGGTTATTGGTCCAAGAATATTTGCCGCAGGAAAAACAATTGCTACAACAGGAGGGCATGCCGACCCCACAAACGGAAAGGCACTCGATGATTATGCCTACCCATTGCCCGAACAAGGCGTTGTGAATGGACCCTATGAAGTGTATACGGCAGTTAGGCAACGTTACAAGGATGGTGCCGATGGCATTAAAATTACTGTAACGGGTGGGGTATTAAGCCCCGCGAAGTCAGGCGATAACCCACAATTTACCCAAGAAGAAGTTGATGCTGTTGTCAGCGCGGCAAAAGATTATGGAATGTGGGTAGCGGTTCATGCACACGGTGCTGAAGGCATGAAAAGAGCCATCAAAGCAGGCGTAGATTCAATAGAGCATGGCACATTTATGGACGATGAAGCCATGGATTTGATGATCGAAAATGGCACTTATTATGTGCCAACAATTTCAGCCGGTGTATGGGTCGCAGAAAAATCAAAAATAGACAATTTCTTTCCTGAAATTGTGAGACCCAAAGCTGCAAGTGTCGGACCTCAAATCAGTGGAACTTTCAAGAAGGCACATAAAAGGGGAGTTAAGATTGCATTTGGGACAGATGCCGGCGTTCAAAAACATGGAACAAACTGGAAGGAATTTGTTTACATGGTTGAGAATGGGATGTCCGAAATGAAAGCCATTCAATCGGCCACTATAGAGACTGCTAAGTTACTCCGTATTGAGGACAAACTTGGTTCAATTGAAGAAGGAAAGCTTGCAGACATGATTGCCGTTAAAGGCAATCCTCTTGATGACATAAGTATTCTGGAAAATATTGAGGTCATTATCAAGGATGGTGTTGTCTATTGACTATTGAGGTGCAAGCATGAAGGTAGAAAATAAACTCACACCCAACGTTATGGCAATGGCAGGATTTCTGGTTGGAGATACCAAGTCAACGATACGAATGGTGAACTTGTTAAAATTTAGGAAAAAAGCCTCTTACGAAGATGGACGAAAAACAGATTTGTCCGGCAGAGAAGCTTACGCACTCTATGCCAAAGATGTGAGCACGATTCACCTGCCGAAGGTTGGTGGGAAGATTATTTTTTCAGGCATTGTCAGCAGACTCCTCATTGGTGAGGTTGAGGATATGTGGGACATGATTGCAATAGCTGAGTACCCAAATAAAAAAGCAATGCTCAAGATGATATCAGACAAAGACTACAGGGAGTCTGAGAAGCATCGGTCTGCTGGCCTTGAAGGTCAGCTCAATATTGAAACCATGGATGTAATCAAGTAAGAGCTTTGGATATCGATCCACAAGCCCTGATGAAACTTGCCTATGATCAGGCAATGATCAGTGAATCAAATGGCGAGGTGCCAGTCGGCGCTGTTTATTTTGATGACAATCAAGTCATTGCAGAATCTGGAAACGTGAGCATTACAAATCATGATCCAACCGGCCATGCAGAAATCATTGTCTTGAGGAAAGCGGCAAAGGCAAAAAAGAATCACAGGATTGGTGGAACATTGGTGGTTACTTTGGAGCCTTGCGTGATGTGCATGGGAGCAATGATTCAAGCCCGTATTGAGACATTGATTTTTGGAGCATTTGATCAACGATCAGGCGCAGCTGGATCTGCATTCGATCTCTCTGATTCCTCTGATTTGAATCATAAAATCAATGTGTTGGGCGGAGTCATGGAGAATGAGTGCAAGGCTTTGATGCAAAACTTCTTTAAATCAAGAAGATAGAAAAGAACTCATTCGGCAAATTTAGAAAGAAAAGCCAGAAAATTTGTTCTTTGACCGCCAGTATCAATGTCTCCAGAGGCTACAGCAATAAGTGGGTTGCGAACACCGGCTAGTGCCTCTTTGAAAATTTGTTCGCTTGTTTTTACTCGAATATCACAATTTTTACTTTCAGATGAAATTTCTGCAATTCGGTTTCTTAGAGTTATTGTTTTGATGTTCCCCGAGTCAAATTCAAAGCATACCCTTTGCAAAATTCCTTTTGTTTCTTCTGGATTCAGTCTTACAGAGAGAATATCGAAAAACATATCTATGGAAATCTCACTCAACAATTCACTGGTCTGTGGGAGGAGCGGTTGCGCCCGGTAATTAGGATTTAGTTCATTGGCTGAACTTAAAAAGTAGTTTCTTTTATTTGGATTAAGTGCTCGATCCCCGATGTGCTGTATTGCTTTTTGTCTTAGTTTATTTGTGGCTTCAGTTTCATAATTCAATGCAAGCAAACTATCGCTCAGCTGCAACCCCCATTGCATGTCTTCATCAAGAATGGCTTTTTCTAATGCCTCAAAAAGTTTTTTTTCACCGCCTGAAAGGGCCGCAAGTCTTTTTGCATAATCCTCGGATGGTAACGGATCAAGATTAGAAACATTTCCATCAAACCATCCAAGATAGCCATTAAAGATACTCTTCACTGACCAACGAACGGTTCCATAAAACTCTCTTACAAATGGAGAGGAAGACAATTCAGGTGGCAATTGAATCATGTTGGATATTTCGTCTGCAGAATGGCCTTTATTCATGAGTCGAATGGTTTGGTCGTGAACATACTGTATGGCATCCCTGTAGATGGTGAGTGTTTCCATAATTGTCTCACCCGTCAGTGCTTTAGTATGGCTCGGCAACAAGTAATCAGGATTCATAGCTCGCATACGATCAAGACTCTCGATCCAGCTTTTAACATCTCTATGAGGGGTTCCTCGAATTGTATAAAGGTTTGGAAATGTCCTGTAGATATTATCGCCAGGCATGAGTGCCCTGTGTTTGGGCAACCAGACAAATAATTGGTCATTGGTTTCTCCTGGCGCATGATAGAGTTCGATCTCTATGCCGGAGATATTAATTTTCAGTTCATCGGAAAAAGTAATGTTCGGTTTGATGTAACCAATTGGACTTTGTGAGACACCCAAGTATGGTCCAATCCCCACATTTATGACCTGACTTGAGGGAAGTTCCGTTCCAAACATTCTTGAGCTTCTTTTTGAAATAATTGGATTCAGAATACCCATGATTCGTTCAACATATTCACTGGTTGATTCATGAGCGATGACCATGGGTTTTTCTTCTTCTAGATTATAGTAATAGGCAGCACCAAAGGTATGATCGCCATGATTATGTGTGTATATGATTGCCTTGATTGGATTTGAATTGATCTTTCGAAAGTGCGAATAAACTTCCTCGGCTTCAGCCACGCTATCAGACGCATCGACAATGATATTTCCATCGGTGCCTTCAATCATGATTGAATTTGCAATGCCATAACCAACTGCCAAATGAAGCCCATTTTCAAATGAGTAAACTTCCTTCTCAAATTCATCGGTGTGTTGAATTAAATCTTCAAGGATGACCGGATCAATTTCAGAATTTAGTTCATCTCCAGGATCAGAGCATGCGGATAGAATGCAGAGCATTGCAAGCAAGCAAGATTTTTTCATAAGCATGTGGACATCATTTAATTGGATCATGAACTCAATCTGTTGATTCTATAGTCTTTTGGACAAAGCGATTTCTTTAAAGTCAAGATTATTGAATTCAAATCTTCCAACATCTACGAGCTCGTCATCAACTGTATTTCTCCAATCATAATGCATTCCAAGTTGATCATTCTTGGGCGGAAGAATTTCAAAAATGACCGTGTATTTTTCATCAATCTCCCCTGGAAGCTTTATGTTCTTGGCATAGTGAAGATTGTCTGCCATGTTGACATGAGGAGTTAGGATGTGAGTTTCTGATGAACCGGTGACCTCATTGATTAATGTCGCACTGACATTGAGGTAGGCAACGTGACCACCTTCTGGAGAACCATTTGGCGCCTCGCTTGACCAATTGGCCAAAACTTCGATATGAACATCCGTTTCATTTTCGCTTAAATAGTATTCTTGAGGCATGATTTCGTCTTTAACTCCGCCTTCGAAAATTAAATCCACACCCGGCTTAATATAGCCAGTTCCAATGATCATCTCAGCTCGTGTTTCTTGTTGCTGACAAAGCATAAGCAGTGCAAACAAACCGATGAGTTTGTTTCTTGGTTTAAAGTCTATGATTTTTGTCATAGAAAAGCCCATATAAATTTCAATGAATTACCATCATAGTGATAATCATTATTGGTTTAAATATATTTTTAGAGTAAGGAGCTTGTTTAAAAAGATATTTCTTCATCGAGTTTATAATCAAGGTATAATTTAGAATCTCTTCCAAAATAAATTCGGACATATGCCCTCGAAAAAAAAGTTATACAAGATAACATTTAGCAATCAAGGGAAGCTCTATGAGCTCTATGCAAAAGAGGTTTCTAACAGCAATCTACTTGGATTTATTGAAATCGAATCTTTGGTTTTTGGTGAAAAAACGTCATTGGTTGTAGACCCGTCAGAAGAAAAAATAAAAACTGAGTTTGAGGGAGTTAAGAGGACGTATGTCCCAATGCATTCTGTGCTCAGAATCGATGAAGTCGATGAGCAAGGAGTCAGCAAGGTGAGCAAAGCAGAGGGCGACAATGTGACACAAATGCCCAACACCGTTTTTGTTCCTGATGACAAATCAAAAAGTTAATGAACCCTTAATTTTGGAATAGAGGCATGATTGTAAAAGAGGGACCCGCATCTCATTCCCCATTTAAGCTTGAATCATTGCTCATACGTTTGCAAAGCATTGATGAAAACATCAGCGGTTTAGGCGCGAGATTTATCCATCTGATTGACTCAAAGAAAGAGTTGGATCAGCTGCAAGACGATGTTTTGGAGTCAATTTTAGAGTATGGACCCAATTGGCCTCTTGGAGTAAATGAAGGATCTAAAATATTCATTTTACCTCGTTTTGGAACGACATCTCCTTGGTCCAGTAAAGCCTCAGACATTGCGAAAGTATGCGGATTAACCTCCATTGAAAAGATTGAAAGAGGAGTCGCATTTACTTTTGCTTTAAACGATAAAGATTTAATGCCAAATAGTGAAGCAGTAGAACTGCTTTACGATCGAATGACGGAAGTTGCCATAACTGATTTAGGTCAAGCAAAAGAGATCTTTTCATCATTGAAACCAAAACCATTTTCTGAGATTGATATTTTATCTGATGGTAAGAAGGCCTTAGAGAGTGCAAATATAGAATTGGGATTGGCATTGAATGACGATGAAATTGAATATCTCTTGGATCAATTCACAAAATTATACAGAAACCCAACGGATGCTGAACTCATGATGTTTGCGCAAGCGAACTCGGAACATTGCAGACACAAAGTCTTTAATGCCGATTGGACAATTGATGGCGTTGAAAAAGAAAGAAGCCTTTTTCAGATGATCAAAAACACTTATGAGTCCAGCTCGAGAAACGTATTATCCGCCTACAAAGACAATGCAGCCGTTATTTCTGGCAATGAAGCAGATTGGTTCTTGCCGAATCACAATGATCAAAAATACGCAAGAATCCATGATCAAATTCATACGATGATGAAAGTGGAGACGCATAATCATCCAACAGCAATTTCTCCATACCCTGGAGCTGCGACTGGCTCTGGCGGTGAGATCAGAGACGAAGCAGCAACCGGGAGAGGTGCAATGCCTAAAGCGGGTTTAACTGGCTTTAGTGTCTCACATCTTTTTATTCCAGACGATGTTCAATCTTGGGAGGAAACAATCGGTAAGCCCGATCATATTGCCTCAGCACTCGATATCATGCTGGATGGCCCGATTGGGGGTGCAGCATACAACAACGAGTTTGGGCGACCCAATATTCTTGGATATTTTAGAACTTTTGAGGAAAGAAACAGGGAGCAGGAAAATTCATCTTGGGGTTTTCATAAGCCGATTATGATCGTTGGAGGCATGGGCAATATTTCAGATTCATCGGTCAATAAAAATGACATCGCCGCCGGTTCTCTGATAATTGTTTTGGGAGGCCCAGCCATGTTAATTGGCTTGGGTGGCGGCTCAGCATCTTCTTTGAATGCCGGTTCAAGCGATAGTGATTTGGATTTTGCCTCAGTTCAAAGAGACAATGCCGAGCTCGAAAGGAGAGCTCAGGAGGTTATCACACGCTGTTTTTCAATGGGGGTTCAGAGCAATCAGGAAAATACTAATCCGATCATATTGATTCATGATGTGGGAGCGGGCGGTCTTTCCAATGCCATTCCAGAGGTCGCAGACCACAGTAAAATGTCCGCAGATATCAACTTGAGGGAAATCGACAATGCCGAACCTGGAATGACGCCTTTGGAAATTTGGTGCAATGAGGCACAAGAAAGATATGTCTTATCCATTCATCCTGATGATCTGGAACTTTTTGATCAGATTTGCAAGCGGGAGCGATGTCCATATGCTGTGGTAGGGGATGTAGCAACTCATGGCAATTTGAAACTTAAAGACAAAGTTTTTGACAATTATCCAATCGACATGCCTATGGATGTTTTATTCGGCAAGCCACCAAAGACAAAGCTTGAGATTGCAACTAGGGAAAAAGCGATCATTGATGATGCGATGAATGGCATTGATATAGAAGAGGCGTGTTTAAAAATTTTAAGATTTCCCACCGTTGCCGACAAAACCTTCCTCATACATATCGGCGATAGAACGGTTGGCGGTTTGGTCGCACAGGATCAATTCGTTGGCCCATGGCAAGTTCCAGTAAGCGATGTCGCTGTCACATTGAAAGATCACTTTGGAAGTCAAGGTGAAGCCATGGCAATGGGTGAGCGTTCCCCCATTGCTGTATACAACGCTGCTGCATCCGGAAGGATAGCCGTAGGCGAAGCAATCACTAATATTCTCTCTGCGCCCATAAATCATATTTCTGATGTAAAGTTTTCTGCAAATTGGATGTCTTCAATAATGACAGACCGACTTAAACAGGATCTTTATGAAACGGTTGAGGCAATTTCGGTTAACTTCTGCAGCAAGATTGGAATCACTATTCCTGTAGGCAAGGATTCACTCTCGATGCAGACTTCATGGACGAGTGAAGAAAATAAATTCATCAATACCGCTCCATTATCACTCGTCATTTCTGCATTCTCTCCTGTCGACGATGTCAATAAAGTCATCACGCCACAATTAAAAAACATAAATGAGAGCATCTTATTGTTGATTGATCTGGGTGAAGGCCAGAATCGAATGGGAGGCTCTTGCTTTTCACAAATATACAATCGAAACCTTGGAGAAACACCCGATATTGAGGATCCAGAACTTCTTAAAAGATTCTTTAATTTAATTGGAACAATGAAATCAAAAAACCTGATTCAGGCGTACCATGATCGTTCCGATGGCGGCCTTTTTGCGTGTGTTTCAGAAATGGCCTTTGCAGGCAATATGGGCGTTGAGCTTTCGCTTCATGCTAGGAATCAAGAGGAGATACTTCAATTGCTCTTTACCGAAGAATTGGGATGCGTCATTCAAATCTATAAGAAGGATTTAGAAGTTGTTTTAGAAATATTGAATGATGCCTCATTGTCAGATTGTTCCTACGCAATTGGAAATGTATCGAAGGATAAGAGAATCACTATCCAAGATACGAATCGGTTTTCAAAATCGTTTGATCTGATGATGCTCAGGCAAGCTTGGTCAAAAATGTCTTATGAGATGCAAAAACTTAGGGATAACCCAGAAACGGCAGAGGAAGGGTTTAAGAAACAGTTGGATGAAGAAGATCCTGGATTAAATCCTGTCATCAGCTTCGACACACCTAAGATTGATTACAAACGCCTTACAAAATCAAGTCCTAAAGTAGCCATACTGAGAGATCAAGGAGTCAATAGTCAAATTGAAATGGCAGTTGCATTCAATAAAGCTGGTTTCAATGCGTATGACATTCATATGACTGACTTGCTTAATGGCCGAGTGAATCTTGAAGAATATCGTGGTTTGGTTGTATGCGGTGGATTTTCATATGGCGATGTTTTGGGTGCAGGAGGCGGTTGGGCTAAATCAGTTTTGTTCAATGAAAATGCAAGAAATCAATTTCACTCTTTTTTTCACCGAGAGGAAACATTCAGCCTTGGCATTTGCAATGGCTGCCAGATGATGTCTCAGTTAAAAGAACTGATTCCCGGCGCCGAACATTGGCCAAGATTTGTTAGAAATCTCTCTGAGCAATTTGAAGCAAGGCTTAATACGGTAGAAGTTTTGGAGTCAAATTCTATTTTTCTTAAAGGAATGGAGGGATCACGGATTCCAATAGCAACATCCCATGGAGAGGGCCGAGTTCAGTATCTTCATACCGATGACAAGGATGCTCTTATAAAGTCCAATACTGTGGCCATAAGGTATGTCGATAACCATGGAAAACCAGCAATTCATTATCCAGATAATCCGAATGGTTCAGAGTCGGGTTTTGCTGGATTTTGTTCAAAAGATGGAAGGTCAACCATTATGATGCCTCACCCCGAGAGAGTCATGAGAGCTGAGCAGTTTTCATGGTGCCCAGATGACTGGAAGGATCATGGACCATGGGCTAAATTCTTTATGAATGCAAGAGACTGGATTGATTAGCCAACTATTTTATAAAAATCATCGAACTATTCTCGTGAAGTAAGTAGAATTTCTATTCTAAATGTGAGGATTTATGACTTTTTCAGAAACATTATCAAAACTTGACCCAGATCTCGCTACTGCGATTGAGTCGGAACAAAAGAGGCAAGAGGAGCACATCGAGTTGATTGCCTCTGAGAATTATACCTCATCAGAGGTCATGGAGATCCAAGGATCGGTTTTAACAAATAAGTATGCGGAGGGTTATCCGGGCAGAAGATACTATGGGGGGTGTGAGCATGTGGATGAAGCTGAAGTGCTCGCAATTGAAAGAGTCAAGGAGCTTTTCAATGCCGATTATGCCAACGTGCAACCTCATTCTGGTTCACAAGCCAATATGGCTGTATACATGTCTTTGCTTGATCAAGGGGACAAGATTCTTGGCATGAGTTTATCCGATGGCGGTCATCTTACGCATGGAGCAAAAGTTAATTTTTCTGGGCAGTTATACGAATTCTTCTCATACGGCATCAATCCCGATACGGGGAGAATAGATTATGATCAGGTGTCTGCACTGGCAGAGAAACATCGTCCAAAGATGATCGTCGCTGGGTTTTCTGCATACTCAAGATTGGTTGATTGGACAAAGTTTAGAGAAATTGCAGACTCCATTGACGCATACTTTATGGTGGATATGGCTCATATATCGGGACTCATAGCAGGAGATTGCTATCCAAATCCAGTACCAATAGCAGATGTGACAACCTCTACAACACACAAGACACTGAGAGGCCCCAGAGGCGGTATCATACTTGCACGTGAAAATGAGGAAATACAAAAAGCCATCAATAAGCAGGTTTTTCCTGGAACACAAGGCGGACCCTTGATGCATGTTATTGCTGCCAAAGCCCACGCATTTAAAGAAGCACTCAGGCCAGAATTTAAAACTTACCAACAAGCAGTCGTGAAGAATGCACAAGCCATGGCATCAAGATTTCAGGAACTCGGGTACAAAATTGTATCCGATGGAACTGATTGCCATTTATTTTTAGTTGATCTTAGTGACACGGATATCACCGGTGCTGATGGCGAGAAAGCACTGGGTGAAGCAAATATTACATTGAATAAAAATTCAGTTCCGAACGAGCAAAGATCACCGATGGTAACGAGCGGTCTTAGAATAGGCTCGCCAGCCATCACAACAAGAGGGTTTGGCGTCAATGAGTCTGAGTATGTTGTAGACCTCATCGATTCTGTCTTGGGCGATATTGATAATGAAAACAATATTTCTTCTGTGAAGAACAAAGTCACGGATCTCTGCAAAGGTTTTCCAGTTTACTTAAAGTAAGTCACTTCTATGTATTGTCCTTTTTGCGGTCACCAAGAAACCAAAGTGGTTGATTCAAGATTGGCTGGGGATGGATATCAAACTCGAAGAAGAAGAGAATGCATGGAATGCAGTGAAAGGTTCACAACATATGAGTCTGCAGAGTTATTGTTGCCTAAATTGATCAAGAGAGACGAATCAAGAGAGCCCTTTAATGAATCAAAATTAAGATCTGGAATACTCGTTGCAACAGAAAAAAGGCCAATCAGCAGTGAGTCAATAGAAGAACTGATTTCAAGAATAATTCGAAAGGTTCAAAAATTAGGAGAAAGGGAGATACAATCGAGGATTCTGGGTGAGATTGTTATGCTTGAGTTGAGGGAGATTGATGAAATAGCTTTTGTCAGGTATGCATCTGTTTACAGAAGATTTCAAGATATTGAGGAATTTGAAAAAGAGATTGAATCATTGAGAGATACACCCTCAGCGGCAGACAGCCGTTCTCAGATATCAATTTTCCAAGATGAAGAAGAATCATGAATCAATTACAAAAAGAAGAATATATGCAAAGAGCCATTGAGCTTGCCAAGAATGGAATCCACTCTTGCAAACCAAACCCTCGTGTTGGTTGTGTGATTGTTAAAAATGATATCGTAATCGGTGAGGGATGGCATAAGAAAACAGGAGGAGACCATGCAGAGATAATGGCGCTGAAGAGCTGTGAAGATAGTCCAGAGGGCTCATCTGTTTTTGTCTCGCTGGAGCCATGCACTCATAAGGGAAGAACCCCGCCTTGTATTGATTCTTTAATCAATGCAAAAGTCTCTAGTGTGATCTTTTCATCTATGGATCCAAATCCAAAAGTATCAGGAAAAAGCATAAAATTACTAGAGACAGCTGGCATCGAAGTCTCGCATGGATTGCTGGAGGAGGATTCGCAGGAGCTAAATATTGGTTTCTTTAATCGAATGAGGGCCAATAAGCCATTTGTCAGAAGCAAAATTGGATCAAGTTTGGATGGAAAAATTGCTCTCCATAATGGAGAAAGTAAATGGATCACTTCTGAAGAATCACGGAAGGATGTTCAGAATCTCAGAGCAAGAAGTTGTGCGATAATGACCTCAAACCAAACAGTTTTGAGGGATGATCCATCTTTAAATGTCAGATTGGATAATTTTTCTTCCGATGATCAACCGCTCAGGATTGTGATTGATTCCACAGGCAAATGTGGCGGCAATGAGAAAATCTTTCATTTACCTGGAGAGACATTGTTACACCATCACCGTGTGGATCAATCATTCCTCGAGCATCTAGGGTCAATGGAGATTAATGATCTTCTCGTGGAATCTGGTCCTAGGATGAATGGAGCTCTTTTAGAATCTGGTCTGATTGATGAATTAATAATTTATATGTCTCCTTGTATACTAGGGAAGGATGCGATTGATATGTTTGCATTTCCAGCAATTGAAAAACTCTCCGATCGATACTCTTTTGTTATACGTGACCTAAAAACAATTGGAACTGATATGAAATTAACTTTAAGAAAAAATAATGTTTAGTGGAATCGTTCAAGGCCATGCCACATTGTCTTCAAAAGAAGAAAAGGATTCCATTGTTGAAATGACATTCAAGACCAAAGCATTCAGGCCAAATGATCTTGATTTAGGAGCCAGTATTGCAATTAATGGCGTGTGTTTGACAGCGACATCCTTGCATGAAGAATTTTTCTCGGTTGATGTTTCAACTGAAACTTTAAAGTGCACAAATATTGGAGAGCTTGAGATCAATGATTCAGTCAATATTGAGCAATCATTGAAGATTGGAGACAGCATAGATGGCCATTTCGTTTTTGGCCATGTTGATGAAGTATCTGAAGTTCAGAATATAGAAGAATTGGACGAGACTAAGATCCTGCATTTCTCATTAAGTGACGAGGCTATGAAGTTTGTTGTGAAAAAAGGGTCAATTACTATTAACGGAGTTAGTTTGACAGTCAATGGAGTCAGTAATAATGGATTTGAAGTGATGATCATTCCTCACACTCTAGAAAAAACTACATTCAGTGAATTCGAAAAGGGTACTCGAGCGAACATAGAATATGATATGTTGGCACGCTATGTTCAAAATCTTAAAGGTTAATTAAGTGACAGATGTAATAAAAAAGACTGAATCTGAAAACATTGTTGAGTTTTCCTCAGTTGATGAGATTGTTGCTGATCTTCGCATTGGAAAGATGGTCATCGTTGTTGATGATGAGGAGAGAGAAAATGAAGGCGATCTCCTTATGGCTGCTGATAAAGTGACGCCAGAGGACATTAATTTTATGGCTAAGTATGGCAGAGGCTTGATCTGCCTGACTCTCACTCAATCACGTTGCAGCCTTTTAAGGCTTCCCTTGATGGCATCTCAAAATAGTGGACTAGAAGAAACCAATTTTACGGTTTCAATTGAGGCAAGCGAAGGAGTTACAACAGGAATATCTGCCCATGATCGAGCTCGCACCATTAGGGTGGCAACTGCTCCTGGCGCACAGCCAAGCGATATCAAACAGCCAGGACATATTTTTCCTTTAATGGCAAAGCCCGGTGGTGTTTTAACCAGAGCGGGACATACGGAAGCAGGATGTGATTTAACGAGACTTGCAGGACTGAATCCAGCAGCAGTGATTGTTGAAATCCTCAATGATGATGGAACGATGGCAAGAAGGCCTGACTTAATAGAGTTTTCAAAATGCCACGATATTAAGATTGGTACCATAGCTGACTTAATTCGATATCGAGTTTCAAATGAGCAGTCCATTGAGAGAATTAGTGATCAAGAAATAGACACTGAATTTGGAAAATTCCGTTTAATGACTTTTGAAGATCACATAAATAGAGACGTTCATTTTGCATTGGTAAAAGGAAAAATAACCGATGAATCAAACCCTTTGGTTAGAGTTCACGTTGAAAATTCTCTGCGTGACTCAATTGGGGTTAATCATCAATCGCTTGGGTGGCCAATGAAATCTGCATTGAAGCAACTGTCAAAAGAAGAAGATTCGATATTGGTCGCACTTTGCTATTCGTCGCAACCAAAAGATTTTCTAGGAATGGTAAAATCAATTGAAGCAGAACAGATTGAAGATAGCGAAAGAGAAGCAGAATCTTCAGTTGTCAGAACCTATGGAACGGGCTCACAAATATTAAGAGATATTGGAGTTAAACGAATGAGGGTTCTAAGCGAGCCGAAAAAAATGCAAGCAATTTCTGGTTTTGATCTTGAGATCACCGATTATATTGAAAAGGAATAGGTGAGAGATGGATAAATCGTCAATTAAGATTTGCATTGTTGCTTCACAATTCAACGAACTCATTGTCGACAGCTTAATCAAGAGTTCTATCCAAACGCTTGAAGAGAATGGATATCAATCTAACCCTGAAATTTTCAAAGTACCTGGCGCCTATGAACTTCCGCTTGCGGTTAAAAATGTTGCTGAGAAAAAGAAACCAGATGGAATCATTGCATTGGGTGCAATAGTCAGAGGGGCGACACCACATTTTGATTATATTGCAACAGAGACGGGAAGAGGTCTCACTAAGGTAAGCTTAGAATGCAATATTCCAGTGGGTTTTGGGGTTCTTACATGCGATACAATGGAACAAGCCATTGAGAGATCTGGAGAAGGTTCTGGCAATAAGGGTATTGAGTCAACTGAAGCTGTTCTTGGAATGATAGAGTTTTTAAATAATCTCTGATTGAATGCCCACTGTTAAATATTTTTGATCCGAAGATTATGTCTAATCTAATAGAAAAATTATTCAACCTTCTTCTACTTATTATTTGTATTTATGGAATAACATCAGCCATTACGCCTTTATTCGGTTATCAGATTTTTACATTTCCAATAAAGTTTGAGGCAATACAGAACATTAGTTTTGATTATGTCAGACTTCTTTTACTCAGATCATGCGTCTTTTTAACGATCTCTATATTTTTATTCAACCATGCTATCTATAGGAGACCATATTCAGCTTTGGCGCCTCTAGTTGTTTTCTCTTATTTAATGTCTATTTTTGAGTTCCTTTCTCAATTCACCATTCAGCAAATAACAGATTATTCATCCAATCTATTTGCTGTAGTATTTTGGTTAATAATAGCTGTAATGGCGCATTATAGAAATTCAAAAAACGCAAATACAATATTTAAAGATTAAGACGCTTTGTGAGCTTTTGGTAAATCTCTTTAGGAAAAATATTTAAAATGAAAATTGCCAGAAACATCAATTCTGAATGGAATGAATTTCCTACAGGATCATCAGTATGTATTGGGGTTTTTGATGGCATTCATTTGGGCCATCAAGAATTAATCAAAAGAACAATTGGATATGCAAATGAAAATAAGATTTCTTCCGTTTTATTTACCTTCGAACCATCACCAAGCGATTATTTCAGTAAAGGCAAGTCTCAATCGAGATTGACTTCATTGGATGAAAAATATGATTATTTGAGCTCTGGTCAAATTGATTTTATTTACTGCCCGCCTTTTGACCAAGAAATGGAAAATCTATCTCCATTACAGTTTGTAAATCAACATCTGATAAGGAAGCTGAATGCCAAACATGTTGTAGTAGGAGAAGATTTTCATTTTGCTAAAGATAGATCCGGCACCGTTGAAACTTTGATAGAGCTTGGTCATGAATATCGATTTACAGTTGATCCAGTTAAATTTATTCGGCAAAAAGACAAAAAAATATCAAGCACAAACATTCGTCAATCTTTAATGGATCAGGATATTCAAAATGCCAATCAAATGCTTGGAAGACATTATTCTGTTTTAGGAGAAGTCATTAAAGGAAATCAAATTGGCCGAACTATTGGTTACCCAACTGCGAATATTGATATTGATGAACGAGATATCCTTTTAAGGGGTGTTTTTTGTGTAAAAGCAATCATTGAAGGTGATGAGGATGAATACAAGGGGCTGGCTAATATTGGATTTAAGCCAACTATCAATGGAACTGCATTAACACTAGAGGTTCATTTATTGAATTTTGATAAGGATATATATGGATCTAATATGAGAATTGATTTTATGCATCGAATCCGAGGCGAAAAAAAGTTCAATGGATTGGAAGAGCTTTCAGCACAAATCAATAAAGATTCAAAAAAAGCAGATGAATTCTTTGCTGCCAATCAGTGATAATGAAATCATGGTCAATAACAAAAATGAAAAGCGTTTTGAAGGAAAAGGAAGAGTAGGATCCAGACAGCTTCTTGTGCAAGTACTGTATCAGCATCAAAAGAATGACGATGATGTTGAGACATTGATGTCTCAGTCATGCAGTCTCAAAGAGTACAAAAGAATCGATCAAGATTATTTCTCTACACTGCTTGGAGGAATTATAGCTTCAAAGAAAGAAATTGATGAAAAGATCAAATCACATATTGATAGACCAATTGATCAAATTGATTCCATAGAGAGAGCAATTCTTTGGATTGCAGTATACGAAATCACTGACACAGATATCCCCAATGCAATTGCCATGAATGAGGCGATCGAGTTAGCAAAGTCATTTGGAGCGGAAACCAGTTTTCAGTATATTAATGCTGTACTCGATTCTTTTTGTCAATCAATTAAGAACTCATAAGCATGAAAGAAGAAGACGTGATAACTTTGATTAAAGATATGGCGCCTTCATTTTCCAAAGGTGTAAAGCTTTCAATCGGCGATGACGGTTCTGTTGTAGAAATTAAAAAAGGAATGGAATTAGTTACCGTTTTAGACTCGATGACGCTCGGCACGCATTATCTTCCTCAAACCACATCAGACTCAATAGGACATAAAATATTTGCTGTTAATTTAAGTGACATGGCTGCAATGGGAGCAAAACCAAAATGGGCACATCTCAGCTTGAGCCTCCCCAATGCAGATCATTCATGGATTGAAAAATTTGTCAAAGGTGCCAGCGCTATAGCATCAAAGCATGATTTGGTTATTATAGGCGGAGATACCATTCAAGGACCTGAGATGATTTCATTATCAATTCAGGGTTTAGTGAAGGAAGGTAAATATATAACACGCACAAATGCGAAAATTGGAGATTTAGTATATGTAACCGGCCATCTTGGAAGCGCTGGATTTGGCCTGCATTTATTGAAATTAGGAAAAAATGAACCATCAGAATTCATTCAAGCATTTGACTATCCAGAACCCAGAGTGGATGAAGGCATCTTTTTATCGAACTATGCTTCATCAATGATAGATGTATCAGACGGCTTTCATACAGACCTTTCAAAATTGACCAAGGCATCCAATGTAGGATTCAATGTGAGCATTGATCAATTGCCGATCAGAAAAGAAATATTTGATCATTTTGATACTGACGATGCCATTTCAATGACTTTGTCTGGCGGCGATGATTATGAATTGTGTTTTACCATTCCTGAGAAGATGAAGGATGGATTTGAGCAAAAATGGAATGAAAAATTTAATACAAGGCTGAGTCATATTGGCATAATTACCGAATCAAGTAGTGGCTATAAATACAATGGCAATGACTATATGATTGAAAATAAAAATTTTGAACACTTCTGAATTAAAATGAAATTAAGCGATCTAAGAAACCCATATTTATTGTTTTCTAGCGGCTTTGGGCTAGGACTTATTCCTATTGCTCCAGGCACTTTTGGTTCTGGTTTTGGTTTGTGCCTTTATATTTATTTGGCTCATTTTTATTTTTCTGTATATGTAACTTACCTTTTTTTATTGGCTCTATTATTGGTCGCATGGTTTGCTACGAGTCAAAGCTTAAAAATTCTTGGAGAAGGCGATCATCCTGAAATTGTGATCGATGAAATCATTGGTATGATGTTTGTTGCAAGCTTTTTACCTGCTGATCCTTATTGGGCGATTGCAGCTTTTCTAATGTTTCGTTTTTTTGACATCTTAAAACCTTTCCCAATCAATGTAATCGATCGAAAGTTCAGGAATGCATTCGGGATCGTGATGGATGATATGATTGCTGCTGCCTATTCAATCATACTCATACTTATTGCAACAGTTTTATTGCGATAGGGTACTGTCAGAATCTTCTAGTTCATTACCCATCAAGACTTTTATTTTAAGTTCGGCTTCTTCAAGGGTTTTTTGACACTCTCTTGACAGTTTAACTCCTTTTTCAAACTTTTTGAGTGACTCATCAAGCTCTAAGTTGCCAGACTCTAATTCCTTTAGAATCTTCTCTAAATCATTTAATTTTGATTCTATGCTTGCAGTAGATTTTTTAGACGGTGTCATAGTTCCTAATTATAGCTAAATGTTATGAATTTAATATTGTTCATTTTAAGATTTTTATATAAAATTAGAATCATTCTAATAGTTAGTTTAAAAGGGAAATATATTATGTCTAAAGGCAATGAAAGCAAATGTCCTGTGATGCATGGCGCATTGACAACAAACAGTGCATCCGGAACCTCAAACAAAGATTGGTGGCCAAATCAGTTGGATTTATCCATTCTTCACCAACATGACCAAAAGTCTGATCCAATGGATGATGGATTTGATTATCGAGAAGAGTTTAAAAAATTAGATTTCGATGCTTTGAAAAAAGATCTAAACGATCTAATGACTGATTCGCAAGATTGGTGGCCTGCGGACTACGGGCACTATGGTCCTTTCTTTATCAGGATGACTTGGCATGCTGCTGGCACATACAGAACCGGAGATGGTCGAGGCGGCGGCGGCACTGGAAACCAACGCTTTGCGCCGCTCAACAGTTGGCCAGATAATGGAAATCTAGATAAAGCTAGACGACTTCTTTGGCCAATTAAGAAAAAATATGGCAATAAAATAAGCTGGGCAGACTTATTGATACTAGCCGGCAATGTAGCTATAGAATCAATGGGTGGAAAAACTTTCGGATTTGGTGGCGGACGACCGGACATATGGGCTCCAGAAGAGGATATTGATTGGGGAGCTGAAAGAGAGTGGCTTGCAAATGAACGATATTCCGGTGAGCGAGATCTAGCTAATCCACTTGGAGCTGTTCAGATGGGATTAATTTATGTTAACCCACAAGGTCCAGATGGCGAACCAGATCCCATTGCCAGCGGTAAAGATGTTAGAGAAACATTCAGCAGGATGGCAATGAATGATGAAGAGACAGTTGCTCTAGTTGCCGGCGGCCATACTTTTGGGAAAGGACACGGTGCTGGACCTGAAGAGGATGTTGCAGTTGAACCAGAAGGAGCATCTCTTGAAAACATGGGTTTTGGCTGGATGAGCACTCATAAATCAGGCATGGGCAGTGACACGATCACAAGCGGATTTGAAGGAGCTTGGACTGCTAAACCAACAACATGGGATAACGGGTACTTCAATCTACTTTTTGGTTATGAATGGGAAAAAGTGGAAACACCCTCAGGCAAAATTGTTTGGCATGCCATAGATCAGAAGGAGGAGGATATGGCTCCTGATGCGGAGGATCCTTCAGTGAAAGTTCCAACGATGATGACTACAGCTGACATGTCAATGAGAGAGGATCCTATTTATAAAAAGATCTCAAAACGTTTTCACGAAAATCCTGAGGAATTTGCAGACGCATTTGCTCGAGCATGGTTTAAGCTTTTGCATCGTGATATGGGACCTCGCTCTCGCTATTTAGGACCTGAAGTACCTGAAGAAGAGTTGATTTGGCAAGACCCTATTCCTAAAGGCAATAGTGATTATGATGTCAGTGCAGTTAAAGCCAAACTCTCCGATTGTGGATTAAGCATTCAAGAAATGGTTGAAACAGCATGGGCTAGTGCATCAACATTCAGAGGTTCTGACTTAAGAGGAGGAGCGAACGGATCTCGTATACGCCTCTCTCCACAAAAAGATTGGGAAGCTAATAAACCAGAACAGCTTGCAAAAGTTTTAGGTATATATGAATCAATCTCATCAGAGTCAAACGCCTCTTTGGCAGATGTCATTGTTCTTGGAGGAAATGTTGGCATTGAGAAAGCTTCTGGTGTTGAGGTTCCATTTACAGCAGGTCGAGGCGATGCAACTGAGGAGCAAACAGATGCCGAGTCATTTGATGCTCTTGAGCCGATTGCTGATGGTTTTCGAAATTTCCAAAAAGATGATTCTGCACTTCCCTCTGAGGAAATGTTGCTTGATAAAGCTCAATTGCTTGGCTTGACGGCTCCTCAAATGACAGCCTTAACTGGAGGCATGAGAGCCCTAGGAATAAGCTCAAATGATCATGGAATCTTCACGGAAACACCTGGCAAATTAACCAATGATTTCTTTGTCAATCTTCTTGATATGGGTGTTGAATGGAAGTCAACAGGAAAAAATACATACGAGGCAATTGATCGTCAGTCAGGCGATAAAGTAAGAACAGCAACTAGGGTTGATTTGGCATTTGGGTCCAATTCACAGCTGAGAGCAATTGCTGAAGTTTATGCTTCTGATGACTCAAAAGATAAGTTTGTTTCAGATTTTATTGCCGCATGGAATAAGGTGATGAATGCTGATCTGACTTAATTTTAAAGATCATGAAAGAAAGGGGTTGCAGGAATGCACCCCTTTTTTTTAAGAAAAATAATTCTTAATTCTGATAAGAACTCAATAAATTCAACTTAAATACATATCATTCACCTTGATTCAACTTACTTTCTCACGAATAATGAAGGACCATGACGAAGGATTATAATGCCTCAGACATTGAGGTCCTCAGTGGGCTTGAACCGGTTCAAAAAAGACCCGGTATGTACACCGATACTGATTGTCCAAATCACTTAGTATATGAGGTCATCGACAACAGTGTAGATGAGGCCATTGCTGGCCATTGTAAAATAATTCAGGTCAACCTTTATAAAGATGGCTCTATAGAAGTTAGAGATGATGGGCGCGGCATGCCTGTTGACGATCATCCTGAAGAGAAAATACCTGCAGTTGAACTGATATTAACCAGGCTCCATGCCGGTGCAAAATTTGATAATAAGAGCTATAAGTTTTCTGGTGGCCTGCATGGCGTTGGCGTTTCTGTTGTAAATGCTCTTTCAAAAAATTTGGAGGTGTGGATAAAAAGAGATGGTCAGGAATACAATATGAGTTTTAGTAATGGCGATAGAACATCTGAGCTCGAAATTGTTGACAGTGTAGGGAAGGCAAACACGGGAACAACTATCCGATTCTGGCCAAATGAATCGTATTTTGATTCACCAGATATAAGACTAGATGATATAAAGCATAACCTTCGTGCAAAAGCAGTCTTATGTCCAGGCTTAAAGATTAAATTTAAAGATGAGACGAGTGGTGATAAAGCTGAGTGGGAATATAAAGAGGGAGCGAGTGAGTATTTAGTGGAAATGCTTGAAAAGATTGAATGCATTCCAACCATTCCCTTTTCTGGTAAAGCTAATAGTGACGATCAAGAGCTTGAATGGAGTATGACTTGGCCTGACAGGGACCACGAGGGCATTCAGGAATCATATGTCAATTTGATACCAACCAAACACGGCGGGACTCACGTATCTGGATTTAGGGCTGGACTATCTGAATCTGTGAAAGAATTTGCAGATTACAGGAGTCTACTACCAAGAGGTGTGAAGCTATCTCCAGAGGATGTGTGGATGGGCTTGAGTTACATTATTTCCGTCAGGATTGAGGAGCCTCAATTCTCAGGACAAACAAAAGAAAAACTCAGCTCTAGAGCTGTTGCAGGTTTTGTTACAGGGCTAATCAAAGACGCCTTCACACTCTGGCTTAATCAACATCCAGAAGCTGGAGACCAAATTGTTGCAAGGGCCATTGAGAATGCACAAAAGAGAGCAAAGAAAAATGTAAAGGTAAAGCGAAAGAAGGCGACTGGCGGACCTACACTGCCAGGCAAACTCGCAGATTGTTCCAGCGATGAACCTCAACTTTGCGAATTATTTATTGTTGAGGGTGATTCTGCTGGCGGATCAGCAAAGCAAGCGAGAGACAGAGTTTTTCAGGCCATTCTTCCGCTTCGCGGTAAGATCCTAAACAGTTGGGAGGTTGATGAGAGCAATCTTCTATCTTCACAAGAAATCAGTAATATCTCGCAAGCAATTGGAGTTGAACCTGGTGCAGAGGATATCAGTAACCTTAGGTATCATAAAATATGCATACTTGCGGATGCAGACTCAGATGGCCTGCATATTGCAACTTTGATTTGTGCTCTTTTTCTTAAACATTTCAAAAATCTCGTTGAAGATGGTCATGTCTATGTTTCCATGCCACCGCTCTATCGAATCGATATTGGAAAAGATGTCTACTATGCTCTAGATGAGAGCGAGAAAGAATCTACTTTAAAAAAGTTAGAGAAAAAGAAGCCGAACACCAGGAAAACCGTTACTCGATTTAAAGGTTTAGGAGAGATGAGCCCAGCTCAATTAAGAGAAACAACAATGCTTCAAGATTCAAGGAGACTTGTGAAGCTCACCATTGATAATGCATCATATACCGAAGAACTTATGGATAAGCTGATGGCAAAAAAACGTTATACAGATCGTAAAGAATGGCTTGAAGAAAAAGGAAATTTGGCAGAGTTATAGATGGGTAAACAGGAAGAAATGGATTTCAAGAAAACGAAAAGAGCCTCAAAATCAGACTCTCAGCCTCTCAGCGAGTTCGTGGAAAAAGCGTACCTTGATTACTCAATGTATGTCATTCTCGATCGTGCATTACCATTTATTGGTGACGGTTTAAAACCCGTGCAGAGGCGTATTGTTTTTGCCATGTCTGAATTGGGCTTATCTGCTCAATCAAAACCTAAGAAGTCTGCAAGAACTGTGGGCGATGTTCTTGGGAAATATCATCCTCATGGAGACACTGCATGCTATGAGGCTATGGTGAATATGGCACAGGACTTTTCTTATCGATATCCATTGATCATAGGTCAGGGTAACTGGGGCTCATACGATGATCCAAAATCATTTGCTGCAATGAGATATACCGAAGCAAAACTTAGTGCTTATACGAAATTGATGTTAAGTGAACTTGGTCAAGGCACAACCGATTGGAAACCCAACTTTGATGGAACACTTAAGGAGCCCGAGTTTCTGCCTTCGAGATTACCCAATCTTATACTCAATGGTGTCACCGGTATCGCAGTGGGTATGTCAACAGACATTCCACCTCATAACATCAAAGAAATAGCTTATTTATTGGATAAATTGATTAAAAATCCTGATATTTCATTGGGTCAATTGACTCGAATTACAAAAAACTTCCAGGGTCCTGATTTTCCGTCTGGAGGAGAGATGATTTCTACGTCAGAAGAGCTTAAGCAGATTTATACTACTGGCAATGGAACAGTAAAAATTAGAGCGAAATACAAAAAAGAAAAGAATTTAATTGTCATCTCTCAGCTTCCTTATCAAGTGTCCGGAAATAAGATCATTGAGCAGATTGCGTCGCAGATGAAAGACAAGAAATTACCACTGATTACAGACATCAATGATGAGTCTGATCACGAAACACCCATTCGTATTGTGCTTACACCCAAGTCCAATAGAGTCAATACAGATGAATTGATGGGACACCTTTTCGCAACAACTGATCTTGAGAAGAATGTCAGAGTCAATATGAATCTGATTGGACTCGATGGAAAACCAAGGGTTTTTGATCTAAAAGCATTGTTGTCAGAATGGATAGAGTTTAGAAAACAAACCGTTACCAGAAGACTCCAGTTCAGATTGGATGAAGTGGAAGCTCGACTTCATATTTTAGAAGGATTAATGGTCGCATATTTAAATTTAGATGAAGTCATCAGGATCATCAGAGAAGAAGATGATCCAAAATCAAAGTTGATCAAGAAGTTTAAACTTTCAGAGATTCAAGCCGAAGCAATCTTAAATCTGAGACTTAGGAATTTAGCTAAACTCGAAGAGGAAAAAATTCTTACAGAAAAGAATGATCTCGAGAAAGAGCAGAGTGAGTTGACAAAAATACTGAAGAGCAAGAAGAAAATAAATGAACTCATTCAAAATGAGATCAAAAAAGATACAAAAGATTTCGGAGATGATCGAAGAACAACTTTGAATGAATCCGGAATTGCCTCTCAAGCACTTGATCAAACTCAACTTGCCAGCAGTGACCCAGTGACAATTGTGTTATCTAAAGCTGGTTGGGTTAGGGCTGCAAAAGGAGCTCTAGAGGATCCGCAATCTCTCAATTATAAAACTGGTGATGATTATTTATCTTCTGTTCCTGGAAGAAGCAATCAGTTTGTAGTGTTTATAGACAGCACAGGCAGAGTTTATAGTATCGTTGCCGATACTCTTCCGTCAGCAAGAAGCAATGGTGAGCCTTTATCTAGCAGACTTAATCCGCCAGACGGAGCTTATTTTGCTGGAGTAATGTCAGGAGATCCTGG
>MDTB01036931.1_pt1 | contig 81194 bp, 68 predicted proteins | sample 811161 | NCBI WGS metagenome assembly MDTB01 (sample SAMN05326650, study PRJNA326480) | marine metagenome | isolation source: seawater | place: Mediterranean Sea | collected 2009 | reverse complement strand
GGAAAATTGCCAGCAGTAAAATCTTCGTTTCGGGCACGCGCGTTTGAATTTCGCGAATGATGTGCTTTATGCCCAACGCAGTGTGCTTCGCAGGGTCCAGTCGATTCGTGTTGTGCGTACCGATCATGATCACTGCCAGCTTTGGCGCGATCCTGTCCAACTCGCCATGCTGAAGGCGCCACAACACATTCTGCGTGCGATCGCCCCCGTACCCAAGGTTCACTGCCTTACGGTGTCCATAGTACCGGTCCCACACCTCCTTTCCGCCCTTAGAGTCCTTAGGGTTCTTAGGGCGACCTTCCCAGCCATGTGTAATCGAGTCTCCGACCATCAAGAGCCACGTCGCCCTCGGTGATACGTTTCAGCTTCGCTTCATGGCGCGGCAGCCACCAACTTTGCGCCCACTCATGATCCTGTACGGCGGGAGTAATGGCCTCGATGGGGTCGCTTTCAGGGGCGACAACTTCACGAGTTTCCGTAGTGGCACAACCCCCGCCCATCGTTAACGCTAACAGGAAAGCTATAGAGAGATTGCGCACCTTGTTCCTTTCTTTCGACATTTTGAATTTGGAGAAAACCCCATGGAACCGCGTTAAGTTCATAATATCCGTTTTTAAGGCCGGGGCACCAGCGGGGGGACACCTGACCCTTATTTTCCGTGCTAAGCTGGCAGCCGTAAGCCCTGTAAGCGCTAAGCAATGAAACGCCTAATAATCACTGTCAGCTCCGTTCTGATTCTCCAGAACGTCCTTGCCATTGCAGCGGCATTTGCCAGCGAGCCAAGTCATGGTCTGTCCTATTTCGGCGATCTGAAATACCCCCGGGATTTCCCTTACTTTGACTACGCAAATCCCGATGCCCCGAAAGGGGGGAAAATGAAAACGTCGGCGATTGGCACGTTCAATAATCTGCATCCCTATGCGGACAACGGCATCCCGGCGCAAGGGATTGATGGTTATAGCATGTGGATCTATGACAGGTTGATGGTCCAGTCCCAGGACGAGCTTTCTTCTGCCTATGGCAATCTAGCAGAGACCGTAGAACTGGCCGACGATTACCGTTCGGTAACCTTTACGCTTCGGGAAGGCGCTTACTGGCATGATGGTATGCCCATAACGATAGAGGATGTTATCTGGACGTTCAATACGCTAAAGAGCAAGGGATCCGTGGCATGGAAAAGCGCCAATAAACGGGTTGTCAGCGTTGAACAAGTCGGACCTCGGACTTTTAGGTTTCGCTTCGATGAAACCGCACCAAAAACTCGCCAGCTAGCTATGCAGATGTCCTCATTTATCCCTTTGCCGAAGCATTATTGGAAAAACAGAACGTTTAATGCCACAACATTGGTACCTCCGCTGGGCAGCGGTCCCTACCGTATCAAGACGGTAGATGCAGGTCATAGAATCATCTATCAACGAGTAAAAGACTATTGGGGGAGAAACCTGAATGTCAATATCGGTGCCCATAACCTGGGAGAAATCGAATTTATCTACTTTCTCGATAAGAATATAGTTATTCAGTCGCTTAGAGCGGGAGTCTTCGATTATAAAAGGGAGTTTAACACCGACGACTTTGCAACAGCTTATGATTTTTGGGGATTGCACGAAGGCCTTTTCATCAAAAAAATGCTGAAGCTTGGCAAGACCTACGGGATGGATTGGGGAATCCTCGTCAATACCCGTATAGAGAAACTCAGCGATATCAGGGTCCGGGAAGCCTTGGCTCTGGCCTACAACTTCGAGTGGGCCAACCGGGTGTTATGGCACGGCTTAATGAAACGTAACATCAGTTACTTCATCGAATCCGGACTGGAAGCTACGGGTCCCCCTTCCGCTGAGGAACTTTTCCTTTTGGAGCCCTTTCGCGACCAGATACCGGAACGAGTTTTCACCCATGAGTTTCTACTGCCAGAGAATAGCCCCTCTGGCAGGAATCGAGATACGCTGCTGCAAGCCGACGCGCTTCTTGAGTCGGCCGGGTGGGTTGTCAGTGATTTCAAACGGGTAAATCGCGCAAGCGGAAAGCCTTTTACCCTGGAGATTATCACGAGTGATATTGCGCAAGAACGAATGCTGGTTCCCTATGTAGAAAACCTTAAGCGATTAGGCATCTCGGCAAAGCTTCGCAGGATAGAAAGCAACACGATGGTCAACCGCAAGCGGACATATGATTTCGAAGCAGTAGTTCAGCAGATTTGGCTGAACAATATCCCGAACGCCGGATGGATACGCAGCAGTTTTCTATCGGGCAATGCGGATATCCCTAATATGCAGAACTATGCCGGCATTAAAGTTCCTGCTGTTGATGCTCTCGTTGAAAAGCTCATATTTGCTGCCAGCGAAGATCAGATGAATATCGCCGGCCGTGCACTAGATCGGATATTGCTCTGGAGTTTCTATGTCGTTCCAGGCGCTTATCCGCAAGGACGCAAGTTTGTATATTGGGATCGATTCGGCTTTTCACCACCGGAAAAGATGGTTTGGAATGGATGGCCCCATTTGTGGTGGATAGATAAGGAAAAAAATGCACGTGTCGACGCCGGTATCTCGGCACTGAAGGATAGTACGAATTAACCACATATTCTTACCGGTTTCCAAGTACCTTTACCCGCGGATACCGGCGGAGCCGTGCTTTGTCACGACAAATTCCAACAAATATCGGTCTCAGCGAAGCCCCATAAATTTTAAGGACTACGGAACTACATGAAGAAAACAATGGTTTTACTTTTATTGTTTGTCTGCGTTGTATTTTTAGGCTTCGTTTATTTTCTAAATTCTTGGGAGCCAGGCAGTTTGGATAAATCAGATGGTTCATTTACTTTCTATGAGCCTTTTCCGTCAGAGTTTGTGACCCCAAGACCCGTCGATGTGTGGCTGCCAAAAGGTTACGAAGACAATCCGCTTGATCACTACCCGGTAGTCTATATGCATGACGGGCAGCTTCTGTTTGACAAGCCGACTTCACCCATGGCCAGGTTCTGGTACAGGCCTTTTAACTGGTATATCGGCGGCATGTTCTGGGAGGTTGATAAAATCATGTCTCGTCTGATTCGGGAACAACAGATTCGCCCTGCGATTGTTGTTTCAATCTGGTTTATTCCCAATAGAAGGGGGGCAGAGTTCATGCCCCAAAAGCCCATTACCATGGTCGAAACTGGGCTTGAGCGTATTGGTGATTCAGACGTCACCCCCGATGATGTCATATCGGATAACTATCTTAAATTTTTGACGAAAGAGCTAAAGCCATTTGTCGACAAAAACTTCCGCACTTTGACAGATAGAGATAATACTTTCGTGATGGGTTCCAGTATGGGTGGCTTAATATCAGCTTACGCCATATCTGAATACCCTGATATTTTTGGCGGCGCTGCCTGTCTGTCCACTGACTGGTCCCATGGCGATGGTGCGGTGATCGATTGGTACAAGACACACTGGCCTCGCGCTGGTTCGCATCGCCTTTACTTTGACTATGGTACCGAAAGCTATGATGCGCCTTTTGAACCCTTCCAGAAACGGATGGACAATGTTATGCGCCAGCATGGATATGTAGAAGAAGTAGACTGGGTGACCAAAAAGTTTGAAGGCGCTAACCATAGTCCGAAGGCGTGGCGCGAGAGATTACATATCCCGCTCACATTCTTACTGGGCAACTAGTTCTACCCAGGCTAGTCCAGGCACACTCTCGTGCTGGTAAGGGTCCAGGTACTCCAGGCTATCGAGGGGTACTGTCGAATCGGCTGCTTCGACGTATCGAATAAATAGGTACAAAAAGGACGGATTATCGACCTATTAGAAGGATATGTCGGCGAATGCTGTTCCCTCTCACCCCAAAATCCTGTAAAACGCGATCATGAAAATACCTAAACGAATACAACCACTTATCGACGACGGCATCATTGATGCGGTGCTCAGTCGGTTAATGAGTGGCAAAGAAGCCAATGTCTTCGTGGTCCGCTGCGGAAAAGAGATTCGTTGTGCCAAGGTGTACAAAGAGGCCATGAAACGTAGCTTCAAACAGGCCGCTACCTACCGTGAGGGTCGCAAAACAGGCAATACCCGTCGTAATCGCGCGATGGAAAAAGGCTCGAAGTACGGCCGTAAGCAAACTGAAGAGATCTGGCAAAATGCCGAAGTAGACGCATTGCGTAAACTGGCGGAAGCCGGCGTGCGGGTCCCGGTTCAATATGGCTGCGTCGATGGCGTGCTTCTGATGGAGTTGATCTGCGACGCCGCGGGTGATGTCGCACCCCGCCTGAGTGACGTGGCTTTCTCTGCCAAACAGGCGCTACAGGATCATAGCGTCTTAATGGGCTATGTTGTGCGCATGCTGTGCGCCGGGTTGGTGCATGGCGATCTGTCTGAATTCAATGTGTTGGTGGGTGAGCACGGTCCTGTAATTATTGACTTACCGCAGGCCGTCGATGCGGCAGCCAACAACCAAGCGCGATCGATGTTACTGCGTGATGTTAACAACCTCAGCAACTACTACGGCCAGTTTGCACCCGAACTGATCGGCAGTCGATTCGCTGAAGAAATCTGGGCGCTGTATGAAGCCGGTGAGTTACACCCCGACTGCACACTGTCCGGTCAGTTTGAGGATGACAATCGCAGTGCCGACGTTAACGCGATCATGACGGAAATAAATGCTGCAATTGAGGAAGAAGAAGCACGGTTGGAGGCGAATCAAGTGCGGCTACCTTCTCCCTGATGCTATCGGGGACCGAATGGCCCTCGTATTCACGCTGAGCCAGTTGAAGTTCCAGCAATGCAAGGGGCGTGTTATATCCTGTAAGCCATGCAGAAGAGGTGCAGTACCACTGGCAGATATCCCACCTGGAGAGCGGATTCCGCTACTCAACGACCTCCAATGTCTCGCGCTTCACCAGATCCAAATCGATCTCGGCACCCAAACCTGGACAGGTAGGCGCCTGCACCATGCCGCGGGAATCCACTTCGATGTCGTGCACCAATCCGTACTTGAGCGCACCGCTGCAAGGAAAGACTTCGTAGTAGTCGCAGTTCGGGATCGCCATCGTGATGTGCAGGTTGGCGACGTTGTTGAGCGAGTTACCGCCGTGGTGGATTTCGCACTTCATCTTGAAGCCCTCGGCCATGTGCGCGATGCGAACCATCGGTGTGATACCACCGCAAACGGCGACGTCGCCGCGCAACATGTCCGTCGCACGCTGATCGACCCACTGGGCCATGCCGTAGAAGCCGCCAGGCGCGAACTCGGTATTGATCATCGGGATGTCGAGCTTCTGCTTCAGCTTCTGGTAGTTGTAGATGTCCTCTTCGGCGAGGGGGTCCTCACCCTGCTCGGCTTACAAAGCTTCTCAGCGATCAACCCAACAGCCTGGAGGATAGTACGAATTAACCACATTTTCTTACCGGTTTCCAAGTACCTTTACCCGCGGATACCGGTGGAGCCGTGCTTTGTCACGACAAATTCCAACAAATATCGGTCTCAGCGAAGCGCCAGTCACCTGGCCCAGAAGTATCCTTTGTTGTCATAGACACCGTTGGGGTAGAGCATGTGGAAACTCCTGGATGGTTTGAAAGGGTAGTTCTATCATGGACAGCACGATGACCGACTACAATAAGGGTGGTCCGGACAGGTTGGTCCGGACAATGTGAAGGTTTAGCGGTCAGTCGGACTATGCGGCAGCATCCGACCCTGCAGAACGACGAAGGTGTTCATGGAGATATTGTTTACGATCATCGGCGGCCTGGTGGCGCTTCTGGCACTTGCGGCACTTGTGGTCATTCTGCATCTGTGGAAGCACGCGAGGCTCAGGCACCGAACTCTGTTCGATCGCCAGACACTGTTCCACGGTTCCGGCCTCTTTCACGTGGCATCGGCAGTCAAACTCAAGTCCGGCGAGGACCTTCTGTCCGGCATTGGTCGACTTGTGAAAGAGATTGAACGCCAGGGGGCAAAGGTGATCTATGCCGGGAAGGTTGCATTCCCGCGGACTCGAATATCCAGACAGGTGCCGGATCTCGAATGGGACGCGTACGTCATTGCGCAATACTCATCCCGACGGGCATGGGATTCCATGGTGGAGAGTCAAGCCTACAACGATCTTCTGGATGACTTCACGCGAGTGTGGCCATTGGGATTTGAACGTTCAGCAGTTCAGAACGTGGCGGTGACGATGATGATGTTGCGGTTGCGGATCCGCCATCTGCTGTCGCGCGCGCCTCCAACCTATCCCTTTGAGCCTCAGGACCTGCCGGAGGACGGTCTGCCACCGGTGGCCATGGACAAGGCTGCGCTTGACCGTGCGGTGGCGGAGTATGAACCGCTGAGCAGGGACGCGCTCGTTATTGTCAATTTCCAAAAGCAAGGGAATGCGGAGCAGAGCAGACGCAACGACCGATACGGTGCGTCAATGATGTCGATGCTCGCCGAAGTCGGCTACGGGCCGATCCACCTGGGTCGCGCGGTGTCGCTGGAAGACGATGTGGACTTCGATCAGGTCGCGATAATCTCGTATCCGGGGATCCGGTATTTCGCCGAGATGGTTCGGAGCAAGTTCTACACTGGCATTTTCGGCGGCAAACAGCTGAGCGATGATCTTACTGCGCCGACCGTCCCAATACTGCAGCACCTCAAGTAGGCGTCTCATGGCCGCATGCAGCGGCGTCAGCTCATCCGTCGTTTGACATCAGGAGTACACTGGCTCCGGGGGATATCCGTGCGTAAGCATACTCCCCGATGTATCATCGATGATCGCACCATATGTTATTTGTTGGCGCGAAGTAAAGAAGCGAACGCTAATGGCGAGACAGAATGCTAAATGGTAAAGTTTACGGCATGAGTTCCGCACCTAAATGGATCGAATCACAGATTGCTTTTGTTAATGAAGAGTGGCGTCAGCGAAGCGAACCACCCAGAATATTCAATCGAGAATCTCGCCATGCCAATACCAGCCGGCACGATGTAGTCATCCATAACGCAAGACTTCAAGAGGAAGAGTACGACCTTGACGATTGTGGCTACATACTCGTCAATCATAAAACTGCAGTGTCTGAATTCCGCAACAAGGAAGTTGTAGCGCAGCAATACTTTCCAGAGATGCAAGAGGTCATCCTTGAATTAACCGGAGCACATACGGCCCTTCCTTTCTCTTTCTACCAAGTTCGATCCAAACGACCCGATAATTTTTTCGACGCCTACTCGCTCTATATGCATTGCGACTTTAGCCCCGATACGTGGCTCCAACTTGCACAGAGCATTGTCCAAACAAGCGGGACTGAAGAGCAATACCCCGAGGACGAATGGGACTTTGCACTCTACAATCTATGGCGCCCTATCGAACGACCTGTTGAAAAAGACCCGTTGGTATTGATTGACGCAAGGACTATCGAAAGAGAAGACATTGTCAATTATCTGGCCATTGAAGAGGGAACCAATGCTCTGGCTGCCATCCCTTTATTTAACAAGAACCAGAAATACTGTTACTTCCCGAATATGACACCAGACGAAGTACTGGTCTTTAAACAGCTCGACTCACGAATCGATAAATCACTGGTCTGTCCGCATACGTCGTTTATCGACCCCAGTGCAGCGGCGGATGCAGGAGAGAGAGAAAGTATCGACATACGATTTATGTGCGTGTTTCCGAAAGAAAAAGTAAATTAATTCTTCGTCTTCCCATTATTTATTGATCGCTGATGCAATCCTCCTATTGCACGTCGCTTTCGTTGCCTTCGTCGTTCTCGGGCTTGCGTTCATTCTTATCGGGAAGCTATTGACCTGGTCCTGGGTCAGAAACAGATGGTTTCGTCTCATCCATCTCGCTTCTATCGGCGTGGTAGTCGTTCAGTCCTGGTTGGGAGTCCTCTGCCCCTTAACAAACTGGGAGATAACGTTTCGTGCGAAAGCGGGTGACGCTGTTTACTCAGGTTCTTTCATTTCGCATTGGCTGCAGTCGCTTTTGTACTACGAAGCGCCTGCCTGGGTATTTGTGGTCGGCTATACAGCGTTCGGCATTCTGGTCATAGCCAGCTGGTTTTGGGTAGGGCCACGCCCCTTTTCCTATCAGAACGACCACTGATCGATCAGAACCACAACAATATCGCTTACTCAGTCATAGCAAAGTGTGGCAAATATCCTACAAGATCTTCAGCATTCTCGCACAGACAATACGTGGACTTCGCACCTATGGTTTTTCAGAGTATCTGCATCAACTAACAACCGCCAAATAACATCTCCCCGCGGTCTACAGATACGAATATTAAGGTAATGCGCAGATTTATGGGAACCATATGAATGACGGCACCGTAAAAGTATCGATAACCACTCTGTCGGAGTGGGCACGTCAGCTAATTCAGATATCAAATACTACAAACGAGCGGACAAGATCCGAAGAAATTTCCGGACTTATTAGAGATATTCTAGATACCACCACACCTCGCAAAGTAAAAGTAGAAGATAAATAACACCTGATCCTGGCTAACCAGGTTTCTCCAGTACGCAACGTCTGAGAGAAAGAGAGAAGCTAACTTCCATGTAACACCATTAGGTTCCCCCTACCCGAGCGTGTCTAATACTACGAGGCACCGCCCTGGGTATGCGTAATGAGTTATTCGATCTTTGGTCTTTTGGTCATGGCCAGCTGGTATTGGGTCAGGCCACGATAGCCAGGTGCGCGGTTATTTCCAATTTGCATAAATGAACTGGATGTGTAGAAATCTTTGCCTGGACGAGACGCCGTTTACAGAGCCCTGGAGATGCAATGACAAACAAGATTACTGTTAAGGAGATGATCCCGTTCATCCCGTCAAAGGACTTTGGTGCATCAGTTAAATTCTACACGGAGATATTCGACGCAAATTAGCAGGATGATTCTCTTTGTCAAATACAGGCCGGCCAGAGTAAATTTCTCATCCAGGATTACTACGCAAAAGCATGGGCGGAAAACTCCATGTACCAGCTGATAGTCGACGATGTAGATCAGGTTTGGGACCAGATACTCGAGTCCGACCTGCTGAACAGGCACGAAAATGTTCGAGCTACAGAACCCAGGAATGAGCCATGGGGTCGCGTACTTTACCTGTGGGGCCCCTGCGGTGAACTCTGGCACTTTACGCAGCCGAGATCATGAGAGATTACGACTTTTCGCGCTAGAGTCCGGCCTCGTACACTGCATGACTGCTGTTTTCCTTAAACGAAACGTCTGCGAAGATGTGAGAAAAAGAAAGATCAACTAATGGAACACGATAGAAACTTCAACGGTTCGATTGCTCGAACAACCAAGGACTCAATCGCATCGTGGACCTCGGATCCCACCACACTGAATCGATCACCCAACATCGTCATGATTGTGCTGGACGATGTTGGCTACTCCCAACTAGGTTGTTATGGCTCAGATATCAATACACCGGCATTAGACAGCCTTGCAACGGACGGACTTCGATATGCCAACTTCCATGTAACGCCATTATGTTCCCCTACCCGAGCGTGTCTACTTACCGGTAGAAACCATCACAGCGTTGGCGTTGGTCGTGTGGTAGAAAGCACCAACGGCTACCCTAACACCCGCGGTTTCGTTTCAAGAGAAGCCGCCAATCTGGCAGAGATTCTAAGGCCTCAGGGCTACCAGACCTTGGCTGCTGGCAAATGGCATCTGGCATCCTGTGACGAAACCAGTCCTGCTGGCCCTTACGATCATTGGCCTCTGCAACGGGGCTTCGATCGTTTTTATGGCTTCCTGGCTGGTGAGACCAATCAGTGGAGCCCTGAACTTATTATGGGCAACGAGAGAATCGAGCAGCCGTCACAAGACAGTTATCACCTGTCGGAAGGAATCGTTGACGAGTCATGCAAGTGGCTACGACAGCTGGCATCGGTAGATCCCGATAAGCCCTTCTTTTTATACACGGCTTTCGCCGCCGGACATTCACCACATCACGTACCTAAAGCATTCGCAGACAAATATAAAGGTATGTTTGACGACGGCTGGGATGCGGCGCGCGACAGGGTTCTTGCGCGGCAGAAAGCATCTGGTTTGCTGCCGGACTACCAGCGTCTTGCCCCTCGTAACCAGGGCGTTCAGGTCTGGGATGAGTTAAGTGATGTAGAGAAAGAAGTCTGCGCTCGATTTGAGGAAGTCTTTGCCGGATTCATGGAACATTGCGACGTACAGATTGCGCGTTTGCTTGCACAATTGGATGCGTTAGGTAAACGAGACGACACCATCGTCATTGCCATGTCTGATAACGGCGCTGCTGCGCTCGGCGGCCCCCTTGGAAGCTATGATCATCAGCGTGCGCGCGGCGGGATCAGACCCACGGTCCTGGAAAACCTGGCGCGACTGGATAATCTCGGCGGCCCGGAAAACTATGGCATCTATCCGTTCGGCTGGGCCATGGCTGGCAACACACCGTTCAAGCGCTATAAAGGGAACACCTATGCCGGCGGTATTCGCGCACCATTATTGATTCGTTGGCCCCAAGGCATCGAAACCAAAGGGGAAACGCGAAGGCAGTTTTATCATGCGGTGGATGTAACACCAACGCTTCTCGATATAGTCGGACTTCCCCTACCCGATCATGTGAATGGCGTCGAACAAATGCCACTTCACGGCATCTCTATGACACACACCCTGAACGACAATGAGGCCGATACCCGAAAGAAGATTCAATACTTCGAAACAACCGGGCACCGTGCAATCTGGCATGAAGGCTGGAAAGCGGTGACCTTCCACACCAGGGGTGATGACTTTGAAACCGAGGAATGGGAACTCTATCACCTGGATGATGACATGGCGGAGATAGACAACCTTGCAGAACAGCATCCCGAAAGACTAAAAGAGATGATTGAGCTCTGGTGGAACGAAGCCGAACAGTACGGCGTGCTCCCGCTTGATGACATGAGCGGTATCAATGGTGCCGGCTGGTGGCCGGAGCCTAGAAATCGCTGGGTTCTGTACCAGGACGCAGTGCTGCCCCACCACTTTAAGGCCGGTCCCAGACTCCTTGGCGTATCGCACCGCCTTACCGCCCGCATAGACCGCGCATTAAACGAGGAAGGTGTCATTATCTCGGATGGTGGTCGTTTTGGCGGTTGGAGCCTGTTTATCAAAGACAATTGCCTGCACTACACGGTCAACCACTATGGCGATTCTGGACGAGCATCCTCGACAACAGAATTGCCAAACGGCCCGGTGACACTGCGCCTTGATGTCTTAAAGACCGGCGAGCAGGAAGGTCGCATGCACTTCTATATAGATGATCAACCCGCCGGCGAAGAAACGCTTACACAGTTTCGCAAGTACAATTTTACCAACGAGCCCCTCGAGGTAGGACGGGACAGCCAAACGCCGGTAGACGAAACCTATACATCACCCAACATTTTCACGGGCAAGATTGTTGATGTGGTGATAGAGGCAGCAGGGGAAGAGGTGGTCGATCAGGATACCGCACTTGAAGAGCTGATGGTCAGCCAGTAGGGCTCTCACGGCTATTCAACACTCAGGCGATCCCTTTCAGCCACGGCCTCAGCGATTGCATCCGCATCCTCTTTTGACATGTTGCCAACCCTAAAATAGGTCCTAGTGCCCGTAGCATCGGTTCCTGCTTGATAGTAAGGCACAAGTTCGATATCCGTCCCCTCAATACGATAGCGAATGTTCTGCCCATCCGATTCAACGGATCGCAGGATTGATTCCACAGGAATACTGCAATCAATGCTGAGCGGTTGCGTGTCACCTTTAACCTGTTCCGCCAGCGCTAACGGTCCCAGACTAAAGGCCATCCACGCCTTACCTTCTTCGCCCGCTTGAATGTGAGACTCAAGGCGGCCGGCATAGGTGATGTCAATCACATCGCCCTCCTCCCAAGACCGATTGATCTCATAGAACCCCCGGTCATTTTTGTTCACAGCTGCATCGTCGCCATTAACCTTAACAGTCTCAAGATCAATGCTTGAGGGCACTCTGAACTCAAGTCGAAACGATTTTGCAGCCAACCCCTGAAGGGTAATAGTTGTGCTTGAACCAAATGGAAAGTCACTTTCAACAGCTACGCTGCCTTCACCAAACTGGTCGGGCAGCTCGGCAGTGAATGGGAAGAGTCCGTTAATACTCATCGCGCCATCAATCTCGCCAATAAGATGTGCGGACAACATCTCCATTCCCCTCGGCATACTCGATGCGCAACAGTGAAGGCGTGGCGTGAACTCCATTGCCGACTGATTCGGGGTCGTGTAATAGCACCATTTGATGCCATCGTCATGTTGATGCCCATACAGGCTATTGAGCAGCGTCTTTTCTGCCTCATCCATATAACGCGCATCTCCTGTCAACTCGAACAAATGAATATTGAGTTGCATCCAGGTCGCATCGCAGCAGCCTTCGACATAGATTTTCTTCGGGTCAAAATCCGCAGTGTAAGCGAAGCATTCCACGTTGCCGTTGTACTCCATTTTGCGAGTCCAGGGGCCACCGGTGACCAGGATGTGCTTGTCTAAGATCTGCTCCCAGCCTTTTATCACCGCTTCATGATAGCGCTGGTCTTCAGTACATCGGAACAGGCGAATAAAACCGAGCAGATTGGCCATCAACTGATAACCCTTACCGTCTCCCGGTTTCACCACGCTACCACCGTCGAGCATAGTGCCCATCAACTCGTGACCCGGATTGTTCTCAATCGCCTCTACCATATACTCAGCGAATTCCAGGTACGCGTTCTCGCCTGTGCGCTCATACAACATCATGATGGATTCAAGCAGGGTCGTTGAAGAGATTCCTTCCCGGGTGCCGTAATGAGTGATATCGCTGCCACCTTCGCCGTACACACGAATTAGAAGATCAGCCATCTTTCGGCAGGCATCGACAATGCGCTCATCCGGAAAATACTGTTCGTAGGTCAGCAAACCATAGAGATTGTACCGATGGGTCCAGATATCCCATCCACCTCTTTTAAGTGTCTTACCCACATCATCCTGCACTGCACCGCGTTCGGGCATCGCCACAAACGTTGATTCACTATCATAGGTACCAAGATAGCCGTCGGGGAGCTGTGTCGCCAGCAGTCGCTCCACGTTGCTGGCCATTTCCTGTTTAATCTTTTCATCGCCCGTCACCCGCCAGGCTAGAACTGCAGCATGTAGCCACTTACCCAGGTGTTCGCCCTGCCATGGATGGACGCCTGGCCTCTTCTCGAACCCATCAATGAGATAACCGGACTCTGCCATATGCCAAAGTCGGTGATTGCGCCAAAGCGATACTCTTTCTCCCAGCAATCCGCTTTCTCTCTGAATAGGAAGCGGTTGCCAACTATTTTCTATCACTTTGTTTTATCTCCGGTCCTGCTTGCAGTTAGTTTGACATGATAAAACACGTTGAGGAAATGTATATTTTGCTCCAACCCGATACCCAAGCTCCATCAAGGGTGTTCGCAGCTAGTTCTGGGGTTTGTTTTTCTCCGTGGCTTGCGACCCTCCCGGTTGCCATCAACTCCTCCACAAGCCCCTCTGGGTCTTGCTCCCCAATTTCGGCGCTGCGCCTGAAGGCTACGAAAAACAAACCCCAGAACCAGCTGCTGTATGACAAACACCGTGTGTTCCAATCTAGAACAAGTTTAAGTGAGTACCATTCTACGGCGACACCATTTATTCGATCGGCGTGATTTTGTAAGGTTGAACCAAAGACAGGAGCACCACCGTGGGTAACGAGAGCGAAGAAGACAAGATATTGGCGACCATGCAGGCACATTGCGACGCCATGAAAAACGAGGATCTTGAAGCCTTGCTGGATCTATATTCGGAAGATTGGCAGGACTATCACGGCGCACGCAAGGACAGTTTGAAATACCGCTTCGAAGAAGCCACGGATAAGGGAAACTATAAAACGAGGGCCAGGGACCTAGACATTGATATCACTACCGCACTCGTCACCCTAAAGGGTGACCAGGCAATATTCACACCGGTGATACACAGCTCCCCCGGGGGAAGCATTACCTATGCGCATACCCTTAAGAAGGAAGCCGATGGTGTATGGCGTCTGATGTACACAAAAGGTATCGACTGGGAAACGTTTCCACTTGATGCTGAAGGCAGAATGAATAAGGCAGCAATCGCGCAATCGGCGCTGGCCACCCGCACATTTCGGGAGCAAGTGATGAGCGATCCACACCGGCCCGGTTACCATATCGTCTCACCGGAGGGTTATGGCGCACCGTTCGATCCCAACGGCGCGATCTACTGGCAGGGCAGATACCATCTGTTCTATATCTTTCAGGACCATCGATTTGGCAAAAAACTTGATCATTGGGGTCATCTTTCCAGCACAGACCTCTTTCACTGGCGCCATCACCCCACAAAATTGCTGGCCGGCATGTATAGCGGAAACTGCTTCATCAACAAGGATGGTGTGCCCACGCTCTGCTATCACCAGGTAGGCAAAGGTAACGCGATGGCCGTGGCGCTGGATGACGATCTGAACGAATGGCAGAAACTGGACGCGATTACCCCCGAGACTAAGGAAGGTGACGAGCACCATGATAAGTATCGTTCCTGGGATCCTTATGGCTGGGTTGAAGGTGATAACTACTACGCAATCTTTGGTGGTCAGAACCCTTGCGTCGCGAAGTCCCACACACTCGAAGGTGACTGGCAGTATACGGGTGATCTGTTCGCACACGGGGTTGATGGCGTGTCCCTGAAAGAGGATGTTTCATGCGCTGACCTTTTCAAGCTGGGTAACAAAGATGTTCTTCTCTGCATCAGCCATAAGATTGGCTGTCGCTACTATGTAGGCGAGTGGAAGGATGAACGGTTCTACCCGGAGTCCCACGGGCAGATGAGTTGGGTAGACAACTCCTATTTTGCACCGGAGAGTCTGGTCGATGACAAGGGCAGACGCATTATGTGGGCATGGCTTATGGACGTTTCCCACTGGCGCAAAGGCTGGGACCGCGGGTGGACCGGTACGATGAGTCTGCCGCGCGTGTTGTCCCTTGATGACAACGATCAGCTGTTGATTGATATTCCTGAGGAAATCGAGGCACTTCGATATCGACCCGTCCGACAAGAAAACCTCGAGGTATCGTCTGGAGAGAACGTCGTCATGGAAGACATGAGGGGTAATAGCTTTGAGCTAGCCATCGATATGGACAGCGAAAGTGGGTCGGAATTTGGCGTCAGGGTCTGCGTGTCCCCGGATGGTAAAGAAGAAACCGTGATTTCTTACGATGCAACCGAAAAAGTGCTGAGGGTCGACGGCGGCAAATCCGGACCGGAACCTACGCCGAAGAACGTTGAGGCTGGCCCACTCGAATTAGCAGAAGGCGAGCGACTGAAGCTTCGTGTATTTGTCGACAAGTCAGTGGTGGAAGTATTCGCCAACAGAAGACAGGGGGTTATGCGCATGGTCTACCCATCGACCGATAATGTAGGTGTTAGTCTGTTTTCTAAAGGTGGCTCGACAAAGGTGCATACATTTGAGTCCTGGCACATTTCGCCATCGAACCCCTTTTGACCCTCAATCACAGTTCTTGAGGATATTTGATGCGTGATGTTTGATGTGTGATACGCTATCATTTACTTCGCGCAATCACATGGATCACTCAATGCGAACGACCATAAATATTGATGACGACGTCCTGAACGCGGTAAAGGAAATGGCCCTCAGACAATCGCGACCTCTAGGTGAGGTGGCGTCGACATTATTACGCGATGCCCTCTCCAGCAACGATGATGAAATCCGCGAGGTACCCTCCAGATATGGTTTTCGACCGTTTACAAAGTCCGCCGATATTGTGACCAATGAACTTATCAATCAGTTGCGCGAAGAGGCAGGGGATTAGTGCGTGCCCTGCTGGACGTTAACGTCCTGATTGCGCTACTGGACCAGAACCATATTTCACATGACCCGGCCTGGCATTGGATGGAATCCAACATTGAATCCGGGTGGGCGACCTGTCCGATCACGCAAAATGGTTGCGTGCGGATCATGTCTCAGCCCACCTACCCCAACCAGCACACCGCTGGCGAAATCTCCCAGCGACTGCGGCAGGCAACACATCAGGAATTTCACCAGTTCTGGGCGGACGAAGTAAATATTCTTGAGCCCGCCATCGTCAACTGGGATCTTTTGATCGGCCCGCGACAATTGACGGACATTTATCTGCTGGCACTGGCAGTGAAGAATAACGGCAGGGTTATAACTTTCGACACCAGGATATCGACGCAGATGGTACATGGCGCCGCCAGTGAGCACCTAACGGTTATCTGACGACCGGCAGATATCTGAAATCCTCAGTTCTGACTGTCGATACACCTATAGAGGCTTTCTATCAGTTTCATTGAGCGCGGCGTAGCCGCTGCATCCGCCTGCATCTGGTTCATCGCATAGCCGAAGCCGACATTGTTTTGCGGATCGGCGAACCCGGATGAGCCACCTGCCCCACCGTGACCAAATGAATCCTCGAACGGACCGTAGGCACCTTCTGTATTCAGCATGAAACCTCGTGCACGACGCACAGGAACACCTACCACCAGATCAACCTCGCCATCCACCTCCAGCTTTGTTGACTCGGCTATTGCTTCGTGTGAAATAATTTTTGTGTCGCCAAGTGTGCCGCCATTTGCCAGCGCTGCATATACCGTTGCAATGCCCCGCGCGTTACCCTGACCGTTAGCCGCTGCGATCTCTGCCCGCCGCCACACATCACTGCTTGCATCCCTATATGGTGCAACGGACGGATTTTGCAGCGAGATGGGATAGAGTTCCGGCACCTCTGGCACCTCAGTCACCCTCGGTTTCTTGCGGGCCCTGTTCGGGCCGATCAAGATGCCACAACGAGACATTTCAGAACCCGGCAAGCCAATGTAGAAATCTGCGCCCAGCGGCTCTGCGACTTTCTCGCGAAAGTACTGACCGAGTGTTTTGCCGGTGATGCGTCGAACCAATTCTCCGGGGAAATATCCCCAGGTGATTGCGTGGTAACCGACTGCGGTCCCCGGTTCCCACAGGGGTTTCTGTGCAGCAAGCAGATTTACCATCTTGTCAAAGTCATAGAGATCCTCAACCTCAAGCTTCGTTTCAACGCCGCAAAGTCCCGCCTGGTGAGATAGCAACTGACCGACAGTAACGTCCTGCTTACCCTCGGCACCAAACTCGGGCCAATAGGTGGTCACCTTCTCGTCGTAGTCGATGAGCCCTTCGTCGAACAAAATCGCCAGCGCCACCGACGCCATACCCTTGGTCGTCGAGTAGACGTTAATGAGCGTATCCGATTGCCAGGGCTTGCTCATCTCGGCATCAGTGAAGCCACCCCAGATATCAACGACCTTCTCGCCCTGATACAGCGCGCAGCAGCTTGCGCCTACTTCGATATCCTCCCAAAGCTCGGCGAATGTATCTCTGACCGGCTCAAACCCTGCCGCTACGTTACCTTCAATCGTGATGTCCATAAGTCTCGTCCAAAGCGCGAATCAGCGATTATAGAGGCCCTTGTGTCATAATTCTGTGAAATTCAATAAACGAGTGCTTCAGTGCAGCAGGAAAATACTCGCGTCTTCGACGTACTTGCAGAGACTTTTGCCCAGGAAGAGGTAACAACCTGTTTCGCGTTACTGGGTGACGCCAACATGAACTGGGCGACCCGCCTGGAAGAACGGGGTTGCAGGTTTATCTATGTACGCCATGAACACTGTGCCGTGGCGGCTGCCATGGCCTACGCACGCAAAACTTTGGAAGTTGGCGTCGCGAGCGTCACCTGTGGACCTGGTGTTACCCAGCTCATGACTGCACTACCCGCGGCAGTACGTGCCAGCCTGCCGGTGGTCGTATTCGCAGGAGAGTCACCGCTTAAAAGCGCCTGGTACAACCAGGGAATTGATCAGGCGCCCCTGGTCACAGGCACCGGCGCCGCATACCACCGACTGCATTTTCCCTCTCAGATGCCAACCGCAATTCGTGATGCATTCTTACAGGCACGAACAGAACGCCGGCCCGTTGTTCTAGGCATTCCATTCGATCTACAGAACCTGCCTTGGGAAGGTGACCTTACACTACCGACACCGTCGCAAATGCTGCAAAACGAACCGGCCGCTCTACCACCGTCGGAAACAGAGCTGACCCATGCCGTTGATTTAATCTCGAATGCCGAACGCGTTGTAGTGTTTGCGGGTCAGGGTGCGGTCGAATCGAAAGCCGGTCAGGCATGCCGGGACCTCGCCGCCAAGACGGGAGGCCTCCTTACGACCACGCTGCCGGCCAGGGGCCTTTTCCATGACGATCCTTTCTGCATCGGCATTACCGGCAGCTTTTCTACGGAAGTTGGCCTCAAATGTTTGCAGCAGGCGGACCTTATTGTTGCTGTGGGCTGTTCACTCGCCTTCCATGCTGGCGGTGGTGGTCAATTGTGGCCTAACGCAGAGGTACTACATGTTGATATCGAACCACGATCCATAAGCCAGGGACAAACTGTCGCCAGGCATCACGTTCGCGCTGATGCCTGTCTGGGCATGGAATCGATCACCGCCGCGTTGCCGACACGAGAACAGCACTGGCGCGACAATGAGCTCGCTGAACGCATTCGTACCGAGCCAGCGGATAGCGCGCAGTTCGAAATAGAACCGGATCTGCTTGACCCGCGGGAAGCTGTCGCCGCATTGGAAGACTCACTACCACTGGACTGGGAAGTCGTTAATTCGTCCGGACACTGCTCCGCATTCTTTGCGCAGATGCCATCCCGGTCCAACGAACATTTTCTGACGATCCGCGAGTACGGTGCTATCGGCAACGGCACCTCGTTCGCAATGGGCGTAGCAGCCGCGAGGCCTGATAGCAGGGTCGTATTGTTTGATGGTGATGGCAGCGCACTGATGCACATTCAGGAACTAGAGACCATGCATCGTCACAAGATGAAGATACTCATCGTGGTGATGAATGATGGAGCCTATGGTTCCGAAATTCATAAACTTCGATCAGAAGGTTTATCCGAGTCTGGCGCTGTGTTCGGTTTCTCTGACCTTGCAGGAATAGCCAGGGGGTTTGGGCTGCACGGACAGACAATAACTGACGTTTCCCAGTTACCGGCGGCCTTGGAGGAACTCGAGCAGGTCGAAGGTCCAGCACTCTGGGACCTGCGCGTATCGGACAAGGTTGTTTCACGTATTACGCGACAGGCGCATCCCCCTAGAAGCTGACGGCTTTTACAAGAAAAGCTGACGGCTCTTACAAAAAGAAGGTGAAGGCTCTTACAAAACAAGCTAACGGCTCAAGACCTACTGCGTTTACCCGTAATCGCGTTTGCTGCTCTGGAGTTGTTTTCCCGATCAAGCGCTGCCGAAATAAAGTTACCAGCATCAATCAGTTGATCCAGATCGATCCCTGTTTCATACCCAAGACCATGGAGCATATAAACGACGTCTTCGGTTGCTACATTACCCGTTGCGCCATCCGCATAGGGGCAACCTCCAAGACCAGCAACGGAGCTGTCGATGATTCGAATGTCATGCTCCAGGGCCACATAGATATTGGCGAGAGCCTGTCCGTAGGTATCATGGCAATGGACCGCGAGTTGCGAGGCAGAGATGCTCTTCGTAAGCAGTTGTAACAGGGTCGCAACCTCTCCTGGCGTCCCTATACCGATAGTATCGCCCAGGGAAATTTCGTAACAACCCATATCCAGCAAACTCTGACTTACATCGCGAACATGCTCAGGGCTGATAGCCCCTTCGTAGGGACACCCGACAACACAGGATACGTAACCACGCACTCTTATTTGGTCACGCGCCGCTGCTTCCATCACGGGCTCGAATCGAGCCAGGCTTTCTGCAATCGAGCAGTTGATGTTGCGTTGATTAAACGCTTCGGATGCAGCACTGAATACAGCCACTTCATCTGCACCTGAGGCAACCGCCTGATCATAGCCACGCATGTTCGGCGTTAACGCCGCATAAACAACGTCCTTTCGTCTGGATAATCCATCAAAGACCTCGTCGCTTCCCGCCATCTGAGGTATGGCTTTGGGGCTGACGAAGCTACCAGCTTCGATATAACCAGCGCCCGCTTCCGTAAGCAGGTCGATAAGGCGGACCTTAGTGGCTGTATCTATGGGGCTCGATTCGTTCTGCAGACCATCTCTTGGCCCAACCTCTACGATCCTGACGGATTCACTCATACTTCATCTCCTCTGTTCTAAACAAGAATACATCGGTATCGGACCCATTAGAAAGCGCAGCCCGACATGAGTTGATTTCTGACCCACAATCAACGCATCATGCCGCTACTGTAAAAACACCATAAGAACATCACGATGTCAGACGACGATCCCATACTGGACGAAAGACGTGGAAACAATGACGGCATTCTCTGGGTCACATTGAATCGACCCGAAAAAATGAATGCTTTGACCTTTCCGCTACTGCGCCGGATGCGCGAAATTTTTGATGAAGCCCATCTTGACCGGACAGTACGTTGCGTCGTGATCACCGGGGCTGGTCGAGGGTTCTGCGCAGGCATGGACATGGGGGGCGGTGCGAATCCAGACGCAGCACCGAAAACAGACAACCATCCCGACCCGGAAGGACACCGTTTGAATTTCAGAGTCGAGGTCGAAGCCTACCTATCGCTTCGTAAGCTGGAGGTTCCCGTCATTGTTGGCATCAACGGCCCCGCAGTGGGTGCAGGTTTTGACCTTGTCTGTCACTGTGACCTGGCTGTTGGGTCGACCGCGGCGCGCTACCAGGTCGCCTATGTCAAACGCGGGCTTTACCCTGATCTGGGTGGATTCTGGTCACTCCCTCGTTTGATCGGTTGGCGAAAAGCGATGGATCTCATGATGACCGGTCGATTTATGAGTGCAGAAGAAGCACATGAATCTGGAATTACTAATTTCCTCGTGGAACCTGAGGCATTTGGGGAAAAGCTGATGGACTACGCGCTTGAAATTGAAGCGGGTCCGCCTATCGGACAAAAAGTAGGGAAGATGCTCGCCTACCGCACGGCATCCATGCCCTTCGATCAGGCGATGGCCTGGTCAGAAACGGCGATACCGCTAGTAGACATGTCACAGGACTTTGTTGAAGGCAGGGCTGCTTTTCTTGAGAAGCGCGAAGCGGAGTTTAAGGGTAAATGAGAGATTACTTGGTCGAAAAGAGGAATAGATCATGAGTGGACTAGAAGGCAAGGTAGCGATCGTCACCGGTTCATCCAGAGGCATTGGTGAAGGCATAGCCCGTCGCCTGGCGATTGCGGGTGCCAAGATCATCGTTGCCGCCCGTACGGTGGAGGTTCGAGACGAACGACTATCCGGGACCATTGACACGGTGACCGATGCAATCAAGGCGGCGGGGGGAGAAGCCACCGGTGTAGCCACCAATCTAACGAAGAAAGAAGATCGCGAGAATCTTGTTACGGCGGCCCATGATATTTATGGCCGCGTCGATATCCTTGTAAATAACGGCGCAATTCTGATCCCCGGTAATATTGTCGACTATGAAGAGCGATCCTATGACCGCATGATGGAGATTCTCATTAAAGCGCCACACCATCTGTGTCAGCTGGTGCTGCCAGGCATGATAGAACGGGCAGAAGGCGGTTCCATCCTCAATATCTCCTCAGTGGCGGCCCAACCGACGCCTCTGCACCAACGACCTTACGAAGCTGTGTATGGTATGGCCAAGGCGGCCCTCGAGCATTACACAACCAGCCTGGCAGCTGAGATTTACGAGCATGGTATTTCCGTAAACTCCGTGGCACCCAATGGCGTTGTGGCAACGCCCGGTCAGATGTTTGCCCGCAAATACTCACAAGAAATGCTGGATGCGGCTGAGCCTGTAGAAAGTGTGGCGCAGGCAGCATACGAGTTTGTGTCAGGGAACCCGAAAGAGCTTACCGGCAAAAATCGCTTCAGCAAGGATCTACTCAAGGAATTAGGTGTTGAGCCAGTTGATATTGGTATGGAGGCACCCACGCCCAATTGACGGGGTAAAACTCTCGTATTCATGGACGCACCAAACGTTATACCCAAACACTGGGATCAGGAAGCCGATATTGTCGTGGTCGGATTTGGTGCTGCAGGCTTTGCAACATCAGTTACCGCCCATGACATGGGTGCAGATGTCCTGATCCTGGAGAAAGCACCGAAGGGGGAGGAAGGTGGAAATACCAAGGTTGCGGGTCAAGGCTACCTCAACACATCTAACGAAAATGATGCTGCTGCCTATTTGACTGCACTTTGTGGCCATTATGAGGTACCAGAGACCATGATACGTGTCTGGGCGTATGAGATGTGTCTCAACAACGACTGGCTCTCAAGCCTTGGTGCAGATCCACAAGAACATCAACATCAACCTGTTGGCATCGAGTTCCCGGATCTTCCTGGCGCTAACTGTGTACACAAGTTTCACGACGGTCCTACCTACGGCTATTCTCTGACCTGGAAGCGGTTCTATAGCCTGGTCAAGCAACGTGCTATTCGTATCGAGTATGAGTCCCCGGCCAAAGGACTGGTACAAAATGGCTCATCGGGTGAAATTATTGGTGTACGTGCCGTTCGCGACGGCAAAACCATCACCGTTAAGGCGCGCAAAGCGGTGGTCCTAACATGTGGCGGATTTGAGAATAACCAGCAGATGATACGCGACTACTTGCCTGACCTGCCCTACTGCTACACATCGGGCTCACCGTACAATGAGGGCGATGGTATTTCGATGGGCCTCTCCGTCGGCGCAGACCTCTGGCATATGAACAACTTTGCAGGCCCCAGCATGGCATTGAAGGTGCCAGAGATTTCGACAACTTTTTCTATGCAGGCATTCCAGTACAACAAGGAGTTACCCGGCGGGGCGATTGCCGTCGGCCCTAATGCCAGGCGGTTTATTGATGAAAAGCGAAAGACCTGTCACGGCAAATTACCCATGCACGGTACCTGGAAGAAACTCCCCACACCCTGCCCCATGCATTTCATCTTCGACAATACACATATGACTGCTAGCCCACTGTGGGACGGTACTCCCAGCCATGGATGGACACAGATAGTCGAGCAGTACGACTGGAGCGATGACAATAGCAAAGAGGTTGAGAAAGGCTGGATTAAACGGGCGGATACAATCGAGCAACTGGCGACACTGGTGGATCTGGATTCGCATTCCCTTGCCGCCACAATAAAGGAGTGGAATGATGGCTGTGCGAATGGAGAAGACAAACAACATGGTCGCACCATGATGTTGAACCCAATTACCGAGCCACCCTACTACGCCATCGAAATGTCACCCTCAATGCTAAACACCCAGGGCGGACCGCGACGTAACGAGAACGCCCAGATTGTGCGGCCCGACAGCACGCCAATTCCCCGCCTGTACAGCGCAGGAGAACTGGGTTCAATATACAGTTACCTCTATCAGGGCACAGGTAATATCGGAGAGTGCCTCGCCTTCGGTCGAATAGCAGCAAGAAATGCCGTTGCAGAAACGCCATGGAAATAACATGGCACAGGTAGAAAGCTACGGTGCCTGGCGCTCACCGATCACCGGTGACGCGATTGTTGCGGAGTCCATTGGACTCGGTGGGGTCTCCTTTCACAAAGGAAATCTTTACTGGACTGAAAGTCGGCCAACCGAGGGCGGTCGAAACGTCATGGTCGAGCGTACGCCCGATAGCAATGAACGGGACATCAATCCGGCTCCCTACAACATACGTACCCGGGTGCATGAGTATGGCGGCGGTGCCTCTCTGCTCGAAGACGACACTTTATACTTCATTAATTTCACAGATCAGCAGGTGTATAGACAAATACTTGCCGACGACACGCCCACAAAGCTGACCGATGCGCCCGGTTTGCGCTTTGCTAATGGCAGTATGGATACGCAGCGAAGTCGTATCATCTACGTGATTGAAGATCACACGGGGGATGGTGAAGCACAAAACTATTTGGGTGCGGTGAGCCTTACGGACGGGTCAATCATCAAGCTGACCGAAGGTCATGACTTCTACTCTTCCCCAACTCTTAGTCCCAAGGGTAACCAGCTTTCATGGCTGACCTGGGACCATCCTGATATGCCATGGGATGAAACCAAGCTATGGCAAGCAAACATCGATCAGAGCGGCAATCTTGACCAGCCTGAGCTGATCGCAGGTGGGGACAGGCAATCCGTACAACAACCTCGTTACTCACCAGACGGACGTCTGTTCTATGTTTCGGATGTCGGGGGCTGGTGGAACCTCTGCGGCCCCGACGGCTGCGTATGCGAAAAGGAGGCAGAATTCGGGGGTGCCCACTGGTCATTCGGGCTCTGCAACTACCAGTTCGCAGATGACAACACCATTATCTGCGTGTATAGCGAAAGCAATCTGTCACAGCTTGCTACGCTGGATCTTACTAACGGCGAACTCTCCGTGATCGAACAAGATGACACGGACATCGGCGGGATCCACCTGGATGAGGGACAACTTTGCTACATCGGCGCCTCGCCAATGCAAGTCTCAGCAGCAAAAGTCAGGGACCTGGACACCGAGCACACCGCGACCATTAAACAATCGGCGTCACTCAAGGTCGATCAGGGTTACCTTTCCCACCCGGAGGCCATCCAGTTTCCCGCCATAGATGATGAAACGGCACATGCGTTCTTCTATCCACCAACTAACAGGGATTTTGAGGCGCCGGAGGGAGAGCTTCCTCCACTACTGGTTTTTATGCACGGCGGGCCCACTAGCTCGACACACAGTGCGCTCAGCCTGCGGACCCAATACTGGACTTCCCGTGGTTTTGCCATCCTCGATATCAATTACCGTGGTTCTACCGGCTATGGCCGCGCCTATCGAGACAAGTTACTCATGAACTGGGGAATAGTGGACGTGGAAGATACCGTTCATGGCGTGAAGTTTCTTGTGGATCAGGGGCTTGTCGATGGTGAAAAAACAGCAATACGCGGCGGCAGCGCAGGCGGCTTTACCGTACTTGCCGCATTAACCTTCGAAGATACATTTAAGGCAGGCGCAAGTCTTTACGGCATCGGCGATCTTGAGACCCTGGCCCGTGACACCCACAAATTCGAGTCTCGCTATCTTGATAGTTTAATCGGCCCCTACCCTGAAGAAATAGAGCGCTACAAGAAGCGTTCCCCCATCAACCATACCGAGCAACTTACCGGCGCGGTTATTTTCTTTCAGGGTTTAGAGGACAACGTCGTACCACCGAACCAGGCAGAAGCGATGGTCGACGCACTGGATAAAAAAGGTCTCCCCTGCGCATACGTACCATTCGAGGGTGAGCAACATGGTTTTAGACGTGCAGAGAACATCAAACGTAGCCTTGAGCTCGAACTGTATTTTTACGGATGTGTCTTCGGCTTTACTCCCGCAGACAATATCCCACCTATTCCAATTCGCAATCTGGAGATATCCCAATGAAAGTTCTGGTAATAGCCGACATTCACGGCAATGCAGACGCCCTCGCCGCAGTACTAGACAAGGAAAGTAATGCAGACAGAACTGTATTCCTGGGGGATGCTGTGCTCCCCGGTCCACAGGCCAACGAGACCATTGTGCTACTGAATGCCATGCCCCCGGGCACGCATGTGGTCGGCAATCATGACAGTGAAATGTTAGAGCCAGAGCTATTCGCCAATTTTCCGGAACAATGGCTCGCGTTTTTTAACTGGGTACTCGATACCTTTGACCCGAATGGCTTCGAATTCCTGCGCAGCTTAAAACCACCGGGGGACTATGAAGAAGATGGTGTTCGCATGCATCTGCATCACGGATTCATTAAGGGTGGTCCACGCCACCCGTTACCGACGTCACCGGACGAACACCTGCTGAACATCGCTGAAGGCAGTGATGCACCCTTCGTTCTGTTCGGCCACTCTCACATTCAATTCACCAGGGAAATCGGCGGCCAAACCTTCATCAACCCGGGCAGCATTGGTCAGAACCGCTGCGGCAGACAACTTGCGTGCTACGGACTTTTCGAAGATGGCGTCTACCGTCACTGCCAGGTCTCATACGATCAAACACGGTGGCTTGAAGCAATGGACCAGGTGTCCACCCTCGATGAACATCCCGAGTTTCGCGACTGGCTCAAGGATGGAATGGTGAGCGGTTTTGGTGTCGGTGAAAACGAACCATGGACGACATTCTCAGCAGAGGGATACTGTTAACCACCTGCCTCCTGAAACCCGACTTTGATCCCAACCGTGAAACATGGTTTATTCATTGCCTCAGATAGTTGGGAGTAGCAATAAATGCGACGTTCGAGATTGCCCGCCGGTGGCGCCAATGTGTTTCAGAAAATCCGCGCCAAACGCAGCGAGGCCCTGGAGCAAGGCCAGACGTTACTTGACCTGTCCATTGGTGAACCAAAAGGCCCTGCGCTGCTAAGCGCGCGTAAAGCCGCTCGGGATTCCATCATGAGTGATGATGAACCCATGCACGCATACCAATACAACGAGAGCCCGGGCGTCCCAGGATTCTCTCCCAGGTTTATCAATGCGCACCTATCGAGCCCATTACCGGAAGGTGATGTTGATTACTTACCCATTTGCGGCGTAAAGCCAGTGCTCGGTTTAATGCCACTCGCCTGCGGGTGCGCGTCTAACGAAATTACCGTCACCACCATGACCGACCCGGGATACCCAATTCCTGCGGACTGGTGTGCTTACCATCCAAAAGTGACCCATTACCCATTGCCGCTCAGTTCCGATAATAGCTTTCGTTTCAGTGCCAAAGACATTTCACCCGACACCAGTCTTGTAATGACCAACTACCCGCACAATCCATCCGGGCAGATCGCAGATGCTTCGTGGTATCGAGAACTTTGCCAATATTGCAGTGACAACGATATCCGGCTCTTCAATGACGCGGCTTACATTTGCCTCAGTCATTCTGACGACAGCGCGACACTTTCTGAAATAGCAGTAGACTACCCGGACCTTTCCTGGTGCGAGGCATTTACTGCAGCCAAACTTATCGGAAATGGTACTGGCTGGCACGTCGGCGCCATGGCTGGATCGTCAGATTTCATATCCGATGTACGGGAAGTTAAAGGAAAGACGGACGCTGGATTTGTCGCACCAATGGCAGCAGGCGTTCTGGTTGCACTTGAAAATGATCAGGAAGGCATCGCCCAATACAGAAAGATATACAACGAACGCCTGGGAATACTCGTCGACCTGATGCAGGGATGCGGTATGCGTCTCGCCATTGAGCCGCGCGCAGGGTTTTATACCCTGTGGGAAACACCCACCAGCGCCTTTGGTCAGGCCATTGCGGATGCGGAAGAATTCAATTTCCTTATGATCGAGAAGACCGGGGTCGTGGGTGTGCACTTTGACAAATATCTTCGCTACGCCGTATGCGCCGATGTCGCTGCCATGCGCAATGACCTTGAAGCAGCTTTTCAGGCAGCCGCCATCAGCTACGTCTAGAGCGGCGAGAGCCAACGGGATAACGCTAATGAAAGCCATAATGGTGATGTACGACTCGCTGAACCGTCACATGCTGCCCAACCATGGATGTGACTGGACGCTCGCACCCAATTTCGCACAACTCGCAGAACGGACTGTCACTTTCGACAACCACTATGTCGGCAGCATGCCCTGCATGCCCGCACGCCGTGAGATGCACACGGGTCGGTATAACTTTCTGCATCGCTCCTGGGGGCCACACGAGCCATTCGATGACTCGACCTTTATGGAAATGAAGAAGAATAATATTTACTCCCACCTGGCATCGGATCACTACCACTACTGGGAAGATGGCGGTGCCACCTACCACCATCGTTACTCAAGCTGGGTCAATGTACGTGGTCAGGAGGGTGATCCCTGGAAGGGGCACGTGGCAGACCCGGAAGTCCCGGAGCACCATGGTCGACTCGCCAGACCATTCCTGGTCAACAAGCAATATATGCAGGAAGAGCATTTAACGCCTCAGGCACAGACCTTTGCAGAGGGTCTGGAATTTCTGGAAACCAATCATGAAGAAGACGACTGGTACCTTCAGATAGAAACCTTTGATCCCCACGAGCCTTTTTTCACCCTGAAGCAGTGGAAGGATAAGTACAACTACGAGTGGGATGGCCCTGTGTTCGAGTGGCCGGAGTACGAACGGGTCACAGAGGATCCCGATGCACAGGAGTACCTGCGCTACCAGTACGCCGCCCTGTTGACCCAATGCGACCATTACCTGGGCAAAGTGATCGACTTTATGGACGATCACAACATGTGGGACGACACCATGCTGATGGTAGTGACGGATCACGGTTTCTTACTTGGAGAACACGACTGGTGGGGCAAGATGTGCATGCCTTGGTACAACGAGACTGCACATATTCCACTATTCATCTGGGACCCACGACTCGGTGTAAAGGGCGAACGACGCACTAGTCTCACCCAGACCATCGACCTCGGACCCAGCATCCTTGAATTCTTTGACGTAGACATACCCAAAGACATGATGGGAACGCCGTTGCGCCAGGTAATGGAAGACGACACGCCCCACCACGAAGCTGCGCTGTTTGGCATGTTCGGCGGACACGTTAACGTGACCGATGGCAGATACATTTATATGCGCGCCCCTGAACCCGGCAATTCCCCGCTGAATCACTATACGCTGATGCCATCACACCTGCGCCGGCCCTTTTCTACCGAGGAACTTAAGGACATGGCCTGGCACGAACCGCTAAGCTTTAGCAAGAATTGTCCGGTCATGCGAATTCCATCAAATGGACCAGTTGGAAGAACCCCGGAGCTATTCGAAACACGACTGTTTGATATTGAAAACGATCCCGATCAGACTCAACCTCTCAACGATCCCGTCGTTGAACAAGAAATGATCGACAAGATGGTGCGAGTAATGAGACAGAATGATGCGCCACAAGAACAATTCGAGCGCCTTGGACTAACCATACCCGGCAACTAATATGACAACATTCTCAATAACGCCAGTCACACCGACTATCGGTGCAGAGTTCGGCAACATCGATCTTAGAGACACCTTATCAGACGAAACGATGGCTGACCTGGAGCGGGCATTCCTGCAGTGGAAAGTCCTGTTCTTCCGAGACCAGGATATAGAGATTGAGGACCAGAAACGCCTGGGTTCATGGTTTGGCGAACTCGACATACATCCCACCACCCCGAAAGATCGCAAAAACCCTGAAGCACTACGCATCGCGGAAAACGAGGAGGTACGCGCTCACAACAACCTATGGCACTCCGATGTGTGTTTTAGACTGGAGCCGCCGCTCGGTTCTATTCTTCGAGGAATAGAAATACCACCTACAGGAGGTGATACGCTGTGGGCAAACATGGAGGCAGCCTATGCTGGCCTCAACGATGACATTAAGGAACGGATTGATGGCGCCTATGCCGTGAACGCCTGGCCGGTGACATGGATCGATCTGGCCATGCGCAAAGAGGGTGTTACCGATCGTGAGGCATTCCGGCGCGATAATCCCGACCCCGAACACCCTGTCGTACGAACGCATCCTCAGACGGGTAACAAGTCTCTCTACGTCAACACCGCATTTACCCGTCGCATCGTAGGCATGGATCAAGCCGAAAGTGATGAATTACTGGCGCTGTTGTTCCGCCAGGCAGCAATTCCTGAGTACCAGGTCCGATTGCGCTGGCAGAAAAACACTATCGCCTTCTGGGATAATCGCTGCACACAGCACTATGCTGTCGCAGACTTCTTTCCCCAGAGACGTGTGATGGAACGCATAACCATCTGCGGCGACCGACCGGCCTAGAGCTGAGTACGCATGAATATTACGGACATCATTAGCGAAATTGATCAAGATGGTTATTCGATAGTTCGCGAACTGATTACAGGAGACCGACTAAAGCAGCTTCAGGAAGATTCTGAAGCGCTGCTAATCAACATCGATGCCAAGAGTATTGACGGCGGCACGATTCAGGGTCGCATGCACAAGGGAACCTTCAGCGTCAGTCGCGGATTCGATGACATTATCATCCACCCTGTCCTGCTCGATATTGTCCGCGCAGTGCTTAATCCAGCACGCCCGGGGCCCCATGAAGAAGCGCTGACCGACCATATCAAGTCCCTGCCAAATCCCGATTCAGAAATATCCTGCAACATCATGATCAAGGACGCTGCCCCACGAGAGGATGTCAGATCCATACACCGCGACCTTCGAATTCCGGTTCCCCGGCCGCATCGTACTGTGGTGTGTAACTCACTCTTGGCACTCGACCGCTTCACTATCGAGAATGGTGCGACCTGCGTTGTCCCCGGCAGTCATAAATGGGAAAGTGACGAAGCACCTGGCATGGAAAAAGCGATGCCCGTGTTAATGAATCCCGGGGATATCGTCATTTTCGACGGGTTACTTTGGCATGGACATTTCCCAAACTGCTCCTTCAATGCCAGTCGAAAGTGCCTGAACCTGAACTATCACTACCGATGGATTCGCAATTACCCTAATCCCAAACTTCCCGATGATGTCTGGCAGAATCTGTCCGAAGAACTCCGCAAAGTTGTTTGACCACCATGGCGGATAACATACGAGTGTTTATGGAGCCTGGAACAATCTTCCAGGGCGCAGGCCAATTCTCCTGGCCGAAGGCCACACTGGAATCTGCCGCGATGGACCCAGGTGTTGTCGCCGACGCAGCAGCTATCGCAGAGGACTACAATTCAGACAGCCTGCTAATCCTCCGTCACGGCGAACTCGTGCACGAGCAATACTGGAACGCGAAGACAGCCGACGATCTTCAACAAACCTATTCCGGCACCAAATCCATATTCAGCCTACTGCTAGGTCGAGTCATCGAGCGAGGCTATATCGAGTATTTCGATCAGAATGTCCGCGACTTTATTCCCGAGATGCCAAAAGCACAGGGACAACTGACGTTCCACAACATCCTCGCCATGATGCCCGGCACGCTAAACGTCACCGCGGAAGTGGAAGGGGCTGGCGCAAAAGAGATCACTCATCTGGAGACAGCACTTACGAGAGAAGTCGTCGCACTACCCTTCGCCCGTTACTCATACAACAACTCCGCATACCGGTTGCTGCATACTGCACTTGAACGGGCATCAGGCAAGACCCTTGAAGACCTGACTGTGGAAGAAATCTTCGACCCACTTTCCTTCACAGAAGGGACACACTGGGTGCTGAACTATGCCACCAGTGCCGATAGTGGGGATATATTTCTGGGTTACCAGTCTATTAAGATGACACCGACGGACTTCGCGAAATCGGCGCAGATCATTCTTGATCATGGCAAGTGGCAAGGAGAAGGTTTTGTCGACCCGGATTACGCGGACAATCTGATTAAGGTGCAAAGACCGGAGATAAATCCTTCATTCGCATTGTTCCATCACGTTAACGGTGACGATTTCTGTCAGATGGACGGTGCTAAAATTCCACACAAACTACTCCCCGGCGCGCCAGACGACACCTTCCTTATGTATGGCAGTCGTGGACAGGTCGTTGCAGGAATTCCGTCTTTGGCTCTGGTCGTCGTTCGCACCGGTGATCACGAGGAGTCGATCTATCACAAGAATAATTTTATCGCCCGAATGCTCGCCCGAATTGCGGCATCGGTGGCGGGGATACAATAATGACATTGAATGAACACATTACTATTCCACTACCCGGGCAAGTTGAATTGCTACCCGACAGTAGATTCTCCGAGCGGTATCAGGGCAATATCAGCTACCTGAAACATCTGCACGACCATTCTGGCGAATTCATGCTCGAAGCATTCGCGAGCCGACACTATTCCCCCGGCAAGCTACTTGAGCGGATCTGGGATGGAGAGTATGCGGGTAAATGGCTTGATGCTGCGACACAGGCGGCTCTGAATAGTGATGATCAGGGTTTCATCGCCATGGTTGATGGATTTGCCGCGAAGCTAAGAGGCTACCAGCAGTCGAACGGCTTTATGGGGGAACCGTTACCCACGGATCGCGAACTGAACGCCTGGGAAACCGGGTGGAATGTCTGGGTTCAGTGGACCTGCCTGATTGGATTACTGACGCACTACGAACTGCAGAACGAGCCCAGGTCTCTGGCGTGCGCCACACGGATTGGGGATTGGATCATGCAGACCTACCATCCCGTTGACAGTAACGAAGCAAGCTTCATCGCCCAGGGACACGGCTTTACCAATGTGGCTGTCATTAATCAGATGATGCGTCTGTATCAACACACGGGAAACGAAGCGCTTTGCGACTTCGTGGAAGGCGTCATTCAATATTTTGAGCCGCTGCGCAACATGATGGAAACGGGTCAACCGCATATTGCCCATCCCTACATGCTGGGCGCAGTACTCACGGGCATGGTCGACCTTGCGGTGGCCAGAAACGATCAGGATTCCTTCGACATCATTGTAGGTATCTGGCGAGCACTGGTTAACATTCACCAGTTCCCGACTGGCTCACTTGGTGAGAACGAGAACCTCTACGAAGGTCCCCTTGTGGATAACCCTGATGGCAAACTTCAGGAAACCTGCGCGACTACCGAGTGGATTTTTCTTACCCAAAGACTATTTGAGATAACCGGGGACGCGGAATTCGCAGAGGCACTGGAGAAAACTGCCTATAACGCATTACTGGGTGCCCAATCTGACGATGGTATGAAATGGTGCTACTACACACCGCTACGTCATTCAAAACACTTCTTCCATGGACCCACAAGATGTTGCTTCTGGTCCGGACCCCGGGGAATTGTTCGAATCCCATCGATGATCTATGCGTCTCGCAACAATGAGATTTACGTCAACATCTTTGACTCGAGCACTGCTACGCTAAATACCCCGGATGGTAACGTGAACCTTAGGCAACAAAGTGAGTTTCCCGAAAACGGAACCAGCCGGATTGAGCTGAGTGCTTCAGCAGACTGGGCTGGGACCCTTCGTGTTCGCATTCCCACCTGGTGTGAGAACTACACTATCACCCATGACCAGCAGGTATACGAGCACTCGCCATTGGATGGCTATGCTTCCATAGAAATCAAAGGCGCTGACAATTACATCGTCGAAGTAAACTTCGAGATTCCACTTTCCAAAGTGCTTCTTTCAGAAGACAACTACGCCCTTAAGAGAGGCGCTGAAGTGTTGTCTATCGATCTACGTGACAACAACGATACATGGATTGGCACGAGCGACCTGATCTCAATCCCCGACGAGATCGAAATCCACCCGACGATTCAGAAAGATCCGTGGCCAGGTTTCAAACAAACGCCCAAAAGACGACGATATAGCATACGCCTTAATGACAGGCGAACGACGGAGGGGATGGACTTTATCTTTACGCCATATGCCGACGCCGGAAATGATGGCGCCGCTTTCCGTACCGTGTTTCCACTGACACAGACGTCGGATTAACGCTAAGCATTTTCATACACAATATTGTCTGAGAACAGCGCCTCGACTTCATCGTTAGATAGGCCCGCCTCAGCAAGTATTTCTCGCGAATGCTTACCAAGCACTGGCGAAGCGGTAGTCGTCGATAGTGGCGACTCACTGAATTTCACCGGTGGCGCAACGACTGTCATCCCACCAACCTCCTCGTGATCGAGTCGCACAAGGTAATCGTTTTCCCAGCATTGCGGATCATCCAATACCTGGTCCTTGAATTGCAGTGGCCCTGCCGGCAATCCTGCCTCCTCAAATACCTGCAACCAGTGATCAGTGGTTTCACCAGCCAGGGCCGCAGAGCTCTTCTCCCTCATCTGGCGCGTGTATTCGACATAGTCATCTGGCCGGTAATTAATGTCATCGATCGCCGGGTCATCGACGCCCAGAAGTTTTGCCGTGCGCATCTGTAACGCCCGGCCGCCCGAAGCAATGGCGATATAACCATCCGACGTTTTAAAGAAGCCGTAATAGGCTGGCACAATGGGCGGCTTGACGGCGGCTCTTTCGTCCAGGATCTCTTCCAGGGTTACTCCCTTTGCGAAGGCATCTTTAAGATAGTCCACGAAGCCATGTCGCCAGCCGTCCACCTGATCTAAGTGATTGATGGAGTTGTTCTGTAGCACCAGCGCAGCCTGTAGCAGTGAGACGTCGAGTTTCTGCCCGTGACCTGTTCGCTCCCGGTGATACAGCGCAGAGGAAATTCCCCAGGACATCAGCATGCCGCCCATATAATCGATGACAGGATCATCCTCTATATATTTGGGGCCATCAGGGGTAATTTCTGCAAGACCGGTACGTGCCTGAAGCAGCAAATCCATGCCGACCTGCCCTGCAAGGGGACCTTTGTTGCCGTAGGCACTGTTTTCCGCATAAATGATACGCGGGTTGTCTTTCGCTACCGTATGGTAGTCAAGGCCCAGTTCTTCACCCTGACCAGGACGGAAGTTACTGATAATTACATCGGCGGATTTCGCGAGGTGTCGGAGTACTTTGATAATTCGGGGATCTGATAATTTTACAGCGATACTGCGTTTACCCCGATTCTTATTCAGAAACTGGCGCGCCTCGGTAGTGGATAGCCGCGTCCCGTTTCGTCGCGCATCATCGCCGTTAAGAGGCTCAACCTTAACAACATCGGCGCCGCCATCGGCGAACAACTGGCCGCAATAAGGCGCTGCGATAAAACGACCGAATTCAATAACTTTCAAACCTTCGTACGGACCTGGCATAGGACGACATTTTTGGGTGAACTGAAATCACGTTTGCTTCAGGATAACTATATACTTGCTGCACTGTAAAAAAAGGAAAGTATTCACCATGCCAATGGATAGGGAAACCTACGAGGCACTTGGCCTTCATCTACCGTTTCCACCAATGCCTAAAAAGTCCGGGTCAGAAACCTGGGTCATCCCCGAAGGGGACAAGCAGTACAATCCGTGTGCGGAAGCCTACCCGGATGAAGACATTCCCACGGAAGACGTATTCCACATCAAGGATTGGTCCGATAGCAGGGTGTTTCCGGACTCCACACGCGACATCTATATTTACACGCCACCGAATCTTGGGGCCACCGAAGCACCGAACCTAGCGTTCTTCAACGACGGTGCCGCTTATCTCAATCCAAAGGGCCCGGTGCGTGCCGCTCAGGTCATGGACAGCATGATACATTCGGGAGATATTCCTCCCACGGTGGGCGTATTCGTCAACCCGAGTGACGAGCGAAGTTTTGAATACGATTCGGTAACCCCTTCGTTTGTCACCTTTATTAACGAGGAGATAATTCCCCTCGTTGAAGATCATATCGGTTGCACCCTGAATCCCAATCCTGCCCAACGGTTGATTGGCGGTCACTCGAGCGGCGGTATTTGCGCGTTCAACGCGGCATGGCATTCCCCGGAAAGTTTTGGTCGCGTGCTATCACACTGTGGTTCATACACCAACATTCGTGGCGGGCATAACTTTCCATACCTGGTTCGCAGCACAGAACCGAAACCGATCAAAGTATTGCTGCAGAGCGGAGAGCATGACCTTAATATCATCATGGGCAGCTGGCCGATCGCCAATCAGGATATGGCCGCAGCACTGGAGTTTTCAGGTTACGACTATAAGTTTATCTTCGGTGAAGGCATGCACAGTTTACGTCACGGCGGCGCCATTTTCGCTGACTCATTGAGGTGGTTGTTTACATGAACAAGTTTATTTTAGGCACTGCTTTTATTATCGCGATGATGAACCACGCACTGGCTGAAACCTATTCGCCCTTTGTCGATCGTTCATATCCCGACAATGTTTACTGGGGTGACACACACCTACATACCACCCTCTCCCATGACGCCTTTCACATGGGCAACCGCCTGACACCGGACGAAGCTTACCGCTTCGCCAAGGGTGAGGAGGTTCGAGCCAGTAACGGAGGAAAGGTTCGTCTTGTTCGCCCACTGGACTTTCTCATGGTTTCGGATCACGCGGAGAACCTTGGTGTATTGACTCAGCTCGCGGTGGGTGGCGGATCCCTACCCAGGTCTGAAGCGCGCGATCGCTGGGGAAAGACCATCCGCGAACTACCCCCGCTTGTCGACATCCTGCAGGCATCAAGCGTCGACGAGTACAACGCGGGCTTACTGGAACTCGCGTTGGCGTCGGGAGCACGACACCAAAATTACGAACTCGATGACCAGTTTCGCCAATCCGTTTGGGAGGAAGTCATCGCGAATGCCGAGCGCCATAACAATCCCGGTATCTTCACAGCCTTTATCGGCTATGAGTGGAGCGCAACGGTACTGATTCCTGGCAAGAAAGGATTCATGGTCCACAGAAACGTTCTATTTAGAGGTGGTGCAAATGAGGCCAGCCAGGTACTACCTTACTCCCGCTTCGACAGCAGTGATCCGGAGGACTTGTGGGCATATCTGCAAGCCTTTGAAGCCAAAACGAATGGGTTGGTCCTCGCTATTCCTCACAACAGCAACCTGAGTGGCGGCCACTCTTTCAAACTTGCCACCTACGATGGGCAACCTCTGACAAAAGACTACGCACAAACCCGTTCACGCTGGGAACCGATCGCCGAGGTAACCCAGAGGAAAGGCGATAGCGAAACGCATCCGGTGGCATCACCTGACGATGAGTTTGCTGACTATGAAACCATGGGCAATCCAAGCCTTATGGAAGCACAATCCTATGCACGCCCTGCCCTCAAACAGGGACTAGGTGAGCAGGCCGAACTCGGTATCAATCCGTTCAAGTTCGGCATGATCGGTAGCACCGATGCGCACAACTCGTTATCGACATCCAGAGAGGATAATTACTGGGGAAGTACGGGAGTAGATGAACCGAGCCGGTACCGAACCGGCAGAGCAGGTCGCACTGCCTCCGGTTACGCCGCAGTCTGGGCGAGCGAAAATACTCGAGAAGCGTTATTCGATGCCATGCGTCGTCGAGAAGTTTACGCGTCTACGGGCCCACGTATGACTGTTCGATTCTTTGGTGGTTGGGAGTACGCGAACGAAGATGCATCCAGGCCAGACCTTGCGAGTGTCGGTTATGCCAAGGGTGTACCTATGGGAGGCGACCTCGCGGATGCCCCCGGGAAAAAAGCACCGAGTTTTCTGATTCGCGCGGTCAAAGACCCTGATAGCGCAAATCTCGATCGGGTACAGGTCATCAAGGGGTGGCGTGACAACAAGGGTAAGCTGCGCGAAAAGATCTTTGACGTTGCCCTTTCTGACGGTCGGAAGGATGGCAGGCCTGTTGGTAACACCGTCGATCTGGACACGGCCTCCTACAAGAACAGTATTGGCGATCCGGAGTTGTCTGTTGTATGGAGCGACCCGGAATTTGATAAGAATCAACTCGCTTTTTATTATGTGCGCGTATTGGAGATCCCAACACCAAGGTGGACCGCGTACGACGCAAAGTTCTTTGACTTGAAGGACCTGCCAGACGATATTCCCATGGTCACACAGGAACGTGTGTACACTTCACCAATCTGGTATACGCCCTAATGATTTACGAAGAACGTCGGATTACGCTTAAGAATGGCACTTTCGCTGATTACCGGGCATTTGTACTCCAGGAACTCTGGCCACATCTGATTGAATCAGGTCATGAACCCCTCTGCCTGCTGAATGGTCTCATCGGTGCTGGCGTCGAGGATGTTGTACTGATCATCGGATTCGAAAACTACGACGCCTGGCAACAGGCACAACCTGCTATTGCCGGCAGCGACAGCGAATAGGCACCACGCGCCTGGATTCAGGAAGAGGCCGCCAAACTACTATTAGCTTCACAATATAGACCTGACGGCCCAACGAAGCCTGAGGATCAACGTCCTGTATACGGTGCACGTCGCTGGTGGATTAATCCGGAGGACTGGGAGTCTTTTAATCGTTTATCTTATGAGGGTGTCTGGCCCGCAATGGACCACATGGGTCACCACGTTATTGGACAATTCCGCGATGCCGCGACCACCTCGCCCCTTGAGATTCTCAATCTTGCCGGATATCACGACCCTGCACATTGGCAGTCAACACGAAACCCGGCTGAACAGGGCGTGTCCAAGGAGTTGGTAGATAAGCTGCGCGCTCAAGGACCGAAGCGCGGAGACCTGGTGCTGAAAAGCTATGTCTGCCTGATGAAAGCACACTGGCCCGAAGACTGACGCTCAACCGTATCTCTGATCCATCTGAAAGACGTCATCGCTGCCTTCCATCCAGTCCGCGAGTAGACCCCGCATCCGCCCTAAGTCGGCCTGATGAGCGTCCGAATTAATCAGGTTCTCCATCTCATGCGGATCTGATTCCAGATTAAACAGTTCATCTTCAGGGCCAAAGTAGTGAACATACTTCCACGGCCCATCCACCACCATGCGTACCGGATACAAGGAGCCATAAAAGCGGTTGTACTCCCCATAGACAGGCTCGTCAGGGGGCGTTTGCTCACCCACGAAACTTTCTGCTAACGACGGCATATCCATAGCGCTACGCAGAGGAATCTCCGCTATCTCCAGCAGGGTCGGCAGTAGAGATACCTGACTGACCGGTGTGTCATAGACAGCCGGTGCGCTGTTGCCTGGGCCGTTAACTAACAGAGGCACCCGCATCACCTCCTCAAACATAAAGGCCCCTTTGTCCTGCACCCTGTGGGAACCCAGCATTTCTCCATGATCGCTGGAGAAAACCAGCATCGTATTGTCTCGCAAATTTGTTTCCTCCAGCGACTGGAGCAACTCACCAACGAGATCATCAAGGTGTGTAACCATTCCCAGGTAGTGAGCCCAGGCTGCCCTGAACTGGTCCTCACTAGCCTCGCGGTATTGGCGAAACGTCGCTGGATGCCCACGCAACTCAATAAAACGTTTTGGCGATGCGTAATGCCGAATGTTCTCCGGTAACACAATATCATCCGCACTGTACATTTCATCGTAAGGCGCTGGAGGTGCAAACGGCGGATGGGGAGACGTTTCCGATAGGAACAAAATGAAGGGCTCTTCATGTTCCTGCCGGATAAATTCAATCGCTTTTCTGAAGGCATAGGACGCAGGAAAATCCGGTTCCTCATAAAGTGATACGCCGTAGTTCAAATCCTCGCGCTTATAGTCACCACCATTCCGCTTGCCCTTGGACATGGCATACCCCTGGGACAGCAAGTGTTGCAACCAGTCGTTTTGTTCATCTGCACCTATATCGGTATCGTAATCGCCAATGCGAACCACATAATCTTCAAACCCACGTCGTTCACCCCCGGTCATACAATGCCACTTGCCTACATAGGCAGTCTCGTAGCCTTCATCACGAAAGTAATGACCGAGCCAGGGCATTTCATCCACAGAAGGATGGTTCCAGCCTGGTACTGGTCCTGTCTGCTCATTTGGAATCTCACCCCAGAGATCGACAATGCCATGCCTATGAGGATAGGCCCCACACTGGATTGAGACCCTCGCGGGAGTACAAAGTGGCGTGGCACAGTACGCGCGATCAAATCGCACGCCGCTATTAGCTAACGAGTCGAGATGGGGTGTCCTGACAAGACTATTGCCATAACATCCAAGCGTATCGGCGCGCTGTTGGTCGGTCAGAATAACAACGATATTGGGTTTCAGTTTTCGTCTCCGCACATCCAGTCAGTAACAAAATTTAGCAGGCCTCGCACAGCTGAGCCAGGGGTAGCTTTGTGGGAATATCCACTGCCCGATGATATCGTTATATATATTTTTCGTAATCAGGAAGTCCAACATGAAATTGCGTTTTGCCTTGGTGATCTCTGCCCTGTTCTGGACATCGGTTGCGATAGCCGATTCAAGCTCCTCTAAACATCCAAACGTGATTCTTTTTTTCGTCGATGACATGGGGTGGAGCGATCTTGGGGTCTATGGCAGTGACTTTTACGAAACGCCAAATATCGATGAGTTAGCAGCAAACGGTGTACGCTTCACCGACGCCTATGCCGCAAGCCATGTCTGTTCCCCGACGCGGGCAAGCCTCATGACAGGAAAGTATCCTGCAAGATTGCAGCTCACGGAGTGGTTGCCAGGCCGTGCTTCAAGAGACACTGATGCCATTATTACAGCGCCCAAAGCGGCGGCCCTGGCTCTCGACGAAACCACCATTGCAGAAGCGTTCAAAGCGAATGGCTATCGTACTGCTATTATCGGCAAGTGGCATCTTGGTGAAAATGAATACGGCCCAACGAATCAGGGGTTCGATCTCCAGGTGCCTACAGGCGCAAGGTGCTGCCCCGTAGGTGGCTACCACCCGCCCTATCGCATGGGCGGCCTGACCATCGAAGGTCGCGAAGATGAGTACCTGACCGACCGACTGACAGAATTCGCCGTGAATTTTATCGGTGAATCATCAGAGCAGCCCTACTTTCTTTATATGTCGCACTTTGCAGTACATGATCCCGTTCAGGGTCGCGCAGATCTCGTTGAGAAATACAAACAGAAGGTGGCGGCGCAACCCCCGCGACCCGGACCTGCTTTCATCCTTGAGGGCAATCCGGATGATCCGGAACCACTGACACGCGCCCAACTCGACGCTTTGATAGAAGAGCCCACGTACGCCGGACAAGGGTATTTACCCGGTCGCACGATCAGGATCAAACAGCATCAGGACAACGCCGAATTTGCCGCCATGGTCGAAAGTGTTGATGAGAGCCTTGGACGAATCTTACAGGCACTTGAAGCGAACAATGCTGCTGATAACACCATCATCGTTTTCTACTCGGATAATGGTGGCCTCGCCAATGGAAGGGGCAAGAAGAAGGGCATTCCGAATGCCAAATACTACAGTTATGCCGCTGGTTTACGCGGCGCCACGTCAAACCTGCCCTTGCGCGGTGCCAAAGGCTGGCTCTATGAAGGAGGGATTCGCGTTCCCCTGATCGTACATTGGCCAGGGCAAGGTAAAAAAGGGCTGGTCAGCGACCTGCCGGTAAACAGCCCTGACTTCTATCCCACGCTGCTGGAGATGGCAGGTCTTTCCCCACTGCCCGACCAGCATGTCGATGGCGTCAGTTTTGCCGATACGGTAAAAGGTAAATCACCGTTACCAAGATCACTGTTCTGGCACTTTCCGCACTATTCCAACCACGGCCAACAAAGCCCCGGCGGTGCTATCCGGTTCGGCCCTTACAAGCTCCTGGAATACTTCGAAAATGGTACAACGCAGTTGTTCAACCTGCAGAAAGACCCCGGCGAGCAGATGGACCTTGTGAACCAAGAACCCGAGACAGTGAAAGCGTTACTCGGAGAACTTCATGCCTGGCGAGAACGCGTGGGCGCAGCGATGCCTACCCGGCGACCCTAGGTCAGCAACTCTCGCGCCTGTTCGCGCAGTGCCACCTTGCGTATTTTCCCGGAGGCCGTCATGGGGAACTCGTCGATAAAGAGAACATGTCGGGGCAATTTGAAGCTGGCAAACTTCCCCTGGCAGAATTCGATGACATCGGTTTCGCTGCAATCCGCATCTGATTTTCTCTGAATGAATGCGACAGCCACCTCCGCCAGACGTTCGTCGGGGAAACCGACCACGGCTGTCTGCTGTACTGAAGGATGTGTCAGCAGCAGTCCTTCGAACTCCATGGGATCCACGTTCTCGCCACCAACCTTCAACATATCCTTGTAGCGTCCAAGGAATCGGATATCGCCATCCGCATGCCGTACTGCCATATCTCCGGTGATAAACCAGCCATCTTCGTCGTAGGATTCGCCTGTCTCCTTTGGCTTGTTGTAATACTCAAGCATCAGCGAATGACCCCGAACCCTAAATTCACCCGGCGTGCCGTCTGGTTGCTCCCCACCGGTTTCCGGATCGACTACCTTAATGTCGTAACCCGGCGCAGGGTAACCGGAAGTTTCGAGCCGATGTGGTTCGTCGTCACTGACCGCAGAGACGCAAACGCCTATTCACACCTCTGTCATGCCATAAGCCGATACAGCCCTGAGCGGCGCCAGCACCTTAGCGCCACGGTAAGCAATTGGTGTCGCGCTGTGCATCCCGGCCGCAAACACGCCGGTGCGCAAACTGGAAATATCGCGCGGCTGTCGCTCCTGTGCATCACATAACCCTTGCAGATGTGCCTCGAATCCGTGAGCGATGGTAGCGCGCTCGGTTTCGATGAGATCGAGGGATTCCTCTGGATCAAAAGTCTCGGTAAGTATCTGACTGGCGCCGGTGACCATAGACATGAGTGACGCCTCTGAATACGCGAATGCGTGGAACAGCGGAAGGTAATTCATGATCACGTCGTTTTCAGTCACGGCCATACGAAAGGCCCGTTCCTCAATATTTCTAATCAGCTTGTGACTGTGCACCACGCCTTTCGGAAAACCTGTGGTACCTGATGTGTACATGATGAATACCGGGTCATCCGGCAGCACCTGGGCGCGACGTGCGTCCACCACATCATCGGAAACTGTTTTGCCCTCCTCCAGGGCGATCGACCAGTTCAGCGTACCCTTTTGATCACCCTCATAATCATCGTCGCCGACGATAATGACCCGTTTCAGCAACGGGAATGATTCATCATCGATGTCTCCCGAATCGGGTAACGAGACGACTTCTTTAACCATGGCCAGATAATCAATTGGCCCTGAGACATCGTGGGTAATGAGCGTAGTACTGTCCTATTGCCTGAGCACATAGTCGAGATCGTGGGTGCGGAACCGGTTGTTCACCGGTACCTGTACCGCACCGATTTGCGCAAGGCCATACACCATGAACAGCCACTCGCCACGATTGTTCAGCCACAGCGCAACATGATCGCCGTGGTTGATACCAGCGGCTACTAATGCCCGGGCCGCTTCACTGACTTTGTCTGAGAGTTCCGCAAAGGTGTACCGCTCATCACCGAAAATTAACGCTTCCCTGTCTGGGAATCGACGCACCATGTCCTGAGGCAGATCACCGAAACGGCGTTTAGCATACCAATCCATAGAAAGACTCCGCAAAAGGCACCCCGCACAATATCATGTTCTAAACCCTACGTCTTAGCCTGTGCTCAGCGAATAGGAACGAGACGCACACGATCAATATCGATGGTTCCCCTGCCTGCCTTCAGGATGATAAAGGATTTCCAACTCCCGGCCGGGGGCTCAATCAATACCTCGTACTTTTGCCATTCTGGCGACACACGAAACTGAGTTAGCTTCTGATGTTGGCGGTTGTACATGGGTTGGGCCTCGAAATCGGCACCAATCAGCGCTATCGAATTGCTCGCACCGCGCATCATCAGTTCAAGCTGGAACTGCTCAGTTCCTTTCGTGGGCCCGGGCAACAGATCGCCCGTTGCATCCGTGCCCTGGTGTACAAGCTCGCCCGCATCCAGCTGAATGTAATACTCTCCATGGAATGCGGAATCAGGGTCCCGGATTCGTGCCACGCCATCATCGTGGTAACGCCACCCAAACGCATTGAACCCCGCGGCGGCCTGCGCTTCAAAACTACCATTTGCCACATCGCCTGACTCGCCAAAACCATTAAACACATCGGCCTGGTTTACGATATTAATACCAAGATTCAGTTCTGCGATGCACCTTGAAAGAACGCGCGCCTGTCCCGCATGTTCAACCATGGATCCATGCCACTTCTCCCACATCCAGGGGAAATGACAGGCCGACAGGTTGCCTCCTATTTCATCGACAACCTCAGCGGAATAGTTGGCGGGCTCGTTCTTATCCCAACCGTATGCATTAAAAAGGACGATATGTGGCATATCACCATGGATGTCTCTCAGCGCTTGTATCACAGCCTTAAAGCGCGCCTTTACTTCGGCTTTCTGCCCGGACTTTTCGACCCGGTAGATATCGTTAGCCCCCGCATTAATCACAACGACGTCCGGCATAAAACCGCTCCGATACGAAGGATCACTATCAAACCAGTTGTCTGAGAAAATGAACGACAGCACTGTGTTGGGTCCTTCACCACCCAGAGTCGCTCCACCCCTCGCCTGGATACTGGGCTGCGCGTTCAGCATGCGCGACACCATAGAAGGATAGGCAAAGTACGTTCCGGTATCGCCGCCGTCTTTTTCACTGTAGAGCGAGGCCCCGCTCATATTGGAGTCACCGAAAAACTCGACTCGCCCACTATAACGATGGCGAGTTGGCAGCGCTTTACCGTCTATGATCGTAAACCCATGGAATATGACCTCAGCCCCATAGAAAGTCTCTTTGAACAATTTGATATGATGTACGCCAGGTGTCAGATCACTGGCCAGCAGATAGCTGTTAGTACCCGGTTTCGTTCGCACAACACCCTGAGCTTGCTGATCAACAACTACGCGGAACTGGTCACTCTTGTTACCTGCTGTCAGCGTTAAAGTCACGTTGGTTCCATCAAATGTCAGCTGAACGTTCGTGCCAGCCCAAACAGCACTAGCCTCACCGCCGGTAGTTGAGCGCCACCTGCCTTCATACACAATGAGAGCGTGGTCCGCGGCAATAAAATGTTCACCTGCATGGGCAACGAAAGCCAACAGGGTTAACACCAGGCAGTAAAACAGTTTGGTCAGCAATTGAGTCAGCGTTTTGTCCGGGTAGCACCAGCGGGCTTGGTAAGCGCGCAGTCGTCGTCTATAAAGGATTGGTTTAAGTGAATAACAATAGTATGCAGACTGAAGCGCAAGAACCACAACAGAATCACCATGTAGTCGCGCGAAAAACACGTTTTGAGCAATTCCTTCAGTTGGTTAAACCCTATCGCTGGATGCTGGGGCAATGCCTGGCAGTGATGCTGGTGATGTCAGCCATCGCCATGGTGCAGCCCCTACTGTTTGCCCAGATCATCGGACGCGCCCTACCCAACCAGGATATCCAGCTGTTTACTGCCTGTCTGCTGGGCATGCTGGTAGTTTTGATTGCAGGTGAAGTACTGGGTCTGTGGAATGGGCATCTGCTTCGTCTGGTTGCCGGGCGAGTCATTTTTGATATTCGTCGAAAGATGTATGCCCACGTGCAGAAACTGTCGTTGTCATTTTTTGAAAGCAGAAGCCCCGGTGAAATTAATTCGCGCCTGATGGGTGACACTGCATCACTAGCGAATCTGGTCACCGGCACCGTGCTCCGCACCATTGAATCTATATTCAGAGCACTCTTTATACTCGGATTATTGTTCTACATGGACTGGCGCATTGCGCTGATCGCGCTCGCGGTTACGCCCCTACATTTCCTGAGCTACTTTGTTTTCGAGCGACGTCTGTCACATGAGTCATTTAAAGCGACGGAAAAGAACTCACAGATCAACGGTAAGACCAACGAGGTTTTTGACGCAGCGAAGGTCGTCAAAGGGTATTCCGCCGAGTCCCGGGAAGTAAAAACCCTGGTTGCACAGCTGCGCGAGGGCTATGAAATACAACTACGCTCAGGCTGGCTTACCAACAGTTGGGGCGCCTTTACCAACTCGGTTTCTCATATTGGTTCACTGATCGTCATGGTGTCCTGCGGACTGGTGGTCATGTGGCTTGACCTGACAGGCTTGTCCACAGCGCAGAGCAAAGAAGAGATTCAACAGGGCGTGGTGAATTTCTCCGCCATGATCGCTTACGTCGGCATGCTGTATGCACCGATATCGCAGCTTATTAATGTTGTTGGTCAGATTATTCCCGCCCGTGTCGGGTTAATGCGGGTATACGAAATCCTTGATCTCGAACAGGACGTAGTTGATAAGCCCGAAGCGCTGCATCGCCGTATTAAGGGCGATGTTGAATTCGATAATGTCTGCTTCGCCTACCCCATGGACAAGCAGGTTCTATCGGATATATCTTTTACCGCATCACCCGGCCAGGTCATCGCTTTGGTTGGCCCAAGCGGCGCTGGAAAAACCACGATTGCCAACTTGATCGCCCGGTTTTATGAACCGACTTCGGGCGAAATCAATATCGATGGCATCGACATTAAAGACTATGCGGTACACAGCCTACGCAACCAGATGAGCCTGGTATTGCAAGAAACCTATCTGTTCCGGGGCACCGTTCGCGAAAACCTGCTGTATGGCAAACCCGATGCATCCCATGAGGAAGTCGTCAATGCGGCATCCCTGGCGAACGCCAACGAGTTTATTCAGGCCCTGCCCTATGGCTACGACACAATCATTGGTGCCCATGGCGCGAGATTATCCGGTGGTCAGCGACAACGGTTGGCTATTGCCAGGGCACTGATACGAGATCCGCGACTGTTAATCCTTGATGAAGCGACCAGCGCACTGGATACCGCTTCCGAAATGAAGGTCCAGGAAGCCCTGGCCACACTGATGAGTAATCGAACGACTTTTATCATTGCCCATCGACTGTCGACGATTCGCGATGCAAGCCAGATACTGGTTCTGGACAACGGACACATCGTGCAACGTGGCACCTACGACGCTCTGATCGAAGAAGAAGGACTGTTCCGTAAACTGTATGACCCTATATGGGCAAGGGAACGTGAAAAGCAGGAAGAAGAGGAACTGAAGCGCCTCTCGGAAGAACTTAAGGCAGGTGCGGTGTGAAGCACTACAAAAAAGTACAGGCCAAAGGTTTCTCGCTGCTGCCGAAGAACTTTCAGGTATACGATCTGGCCGCTCACTATGAGCCCAGGTCCGATTTTGCTTTATCGGCCCGACTACGACATGAGGTCAAGGATCTCGCAAGGAAATATGGTCGACCTGCCTGGATGACTGGTGCCTATTCCGGCGAACCAACTATCCATACCGATATGAAAGGTATCGCGATCGGTACGCGCATCGAAATGAGCAGCCTGATTACCAAACCCACAGCGCGCCAGTCACGTATTGCGGATGTCTTTCGGTGTTTCGTGGAAGCTGAAGAACGGGGCATATCCTCGGGACCGATCGCACGCATGACAGTAAGGTTTGATTTTGCTGACCGTCGGGTCGATCTTCGAGTCCCCATTCAGGAGGCGTTCGAGGAAGTGTTCGGTAGTCAGTGCTGCTTCCAGTTCCAATTCAATAATTACCTGCGCATCGGTCGCGCAGTTGTGCACCAGGACCTCATTCATCATCTTCGCGAAGATGGACCCTATCATTCGGATCATCAACCGCGCGTTGACAAAGTGCGCAACGAACTGCATCGACAACCAGGGCGTTACGAGGGCTATCGATATTTCGTTGAGCCACTATTTACCCCCGGGCAGTATCCGACCATAAATTTCTGTTATACGGGGCCGGAGCCCGACAAGTTAATTGAGGTAACGCTGCGACAGAAAGGCGGTGAGGAACTAATCTTTCTAACAGAAGCCGAAGTCGCTGCCGGTCCGCACCGTTTTGTATCGCTAAATGACTACGATCTGGGAGCCCGCCGTTTTGGTAATCTCTGGGTCATGCAGGAAGGCATGCTGAGAAAGATAGACCGGGCATGGCTACCCCTCGTCTACCTGTTTATGGATGACGACTTTCAGCCCATTCTTGACCGTACTTTTAGTTGGGACGAACTTTACGAGCGACAGAGAACCAGCGATTTCGCGCCAATCTCGTCACGCGCCTCGACAACGTTTCTCGATATCTGCATCGAGAGACTACGGGAACGACGAATGATCCTGCGCGAAAAAGACAACCAGTATCGACTGCATCATGATTTCCTGGATATCGAACACGTCACCTACTATGAACTCGGTGAGTTCGATAAGCGACTCGGCTAAATCCGGCGTATTTATTCGTCCGCAAACGAAGTCATCCGTTCGCTGGCAGCCAGGAAATCTTCCATGAAATCGTACACGACCTGACGACTACTGAGCGTCTGATCCATCATACCTACACCCTGACCTACCCAGAAGGTTGCCAGTTGTTTGGCGCCTTCATGGCCAGCATCTGCGAGTTGGGCCACCTTATGAAGGGCCGGTTCTGACACTTTTGACTGCAACGGCATCGGTAGTGGCTGGGGCGCATCCTCATCTTCCCATGCGTCTGTCCACGGAGAACGAACCTGGCGCGAAAACTTACCGGTTCGACTCTTGGCTCGAACGGTCTGATTGGATTGCGTCGATAGTAATTTTTCTTTGATCGATGGCGCTGTTTCAGCTTCCGTCGTAGTCAGCCAGACGGACCCTGTCCAGGCACCGTCGGCACCCATCGCCATGGCAGCAGCCATCTGCCGACCGGTGACGATGCCGCCCGCGCCTACCACGGCACAATCATATTCCTCTACCGCCTTGCAGACTTCCGGTACCACCACCATCGTTGATATCTCGCCACAGTGACCACCGGCTTCTGTTCCTGAACAGATCAGCAGGTCGACACCAGCTTCTGCCTGCTTGAGAGCGTGATGCTTTGCGCCTACCAATGCGCCAGTTGCAACACCTGCTTCTTTTGCCTTGTCGATCATATATTGCGGTGGTACACCCAGCGCATTGACGATCAGGCTGATCGGATGTGCAAAAGCCACATCAATAATGTTCGCGGCGCCCTTCTCACCCAGGAAGCCGCCAACGCCCGTTGGTTTACCTATATAGAGATCCTTAGTGTCCACGTTGTGTCGCGCCAGAATAGAAGCAGCAAAGTTTTTGTGTTCTTCAGGCACCATGGCATGCAGTTCTTCCGGCGTCGCTGATTCATCTTTGTTCGCCATGGTTGTCGGTGCAATCAGGTCAACGCCGTATGGCTTGCCTTCGATATGCTCGTCGATCCACTTCAATTCAATCTCAAGTTGCTCCGGGCTGAAACCTGCCGCACCGAGCACCCCCATGCCCCCTGCCTTGCTCACCTCAACGACTACGTCGCGGCAATGAGTGAACGCCATCAGTGGGAACTCAATGCCAAACATGTCACATACTTTCGACTTCATTTTTTCTCCAAACAGATTCTTTGACCTCTACAATAATAGATTATTCGACGAACTTCGACCTCAGCTGATTGATCTGAGTGTCATTAAGCCCGGTTTTGCGTACGTAAGCTTCAACACCACCGTATTCGTCATCGAGGAAGGCCAGCGCCATGGCCATGGTCCCGGGCAGACAGCTATGAAAATACAGCGGTAATGCAGCTACCTCAGCATTATCCAGCCCGGCGCCGGGCATAAACATCGGGTCCGGATTCGAGTGATCTCTAAGCGGTTCGTCCAGATAGGATTCCGTGAGCGCATAATCTGCGGCGATAGTTTTATGCGGGACACCCGCCAGACCAAGCAGCAGCGCGGCGATCATCCCTGTCCTGTCCTTACCCGCACCGCAGTGAAAAACCGTGGCATGATCTCCCGTATCCGCCAACGTATTCATAATTTCACCGATGATCGCTTCGCAGGCTGGAAAACCCGCCCGATAGAGGTCAGCCAGTTTTGCATCCTGGGAAAGCGACGCCGGGGATGACTTGTAACCCGACAACCGATCCCCCCAGAAATCAAAATGGTGATAGACCACATCATCGTGATCCGCGAAGGGATTGGGCTCGTCTTTGATTTTCTGATGGGAACGCAGGTCGACCACTGCCCCCACACCGTAATCGACCATCGTTTGCTGATCATCTCCGTTGAGTTTCGACATACCGGCGGATCGTAAGAACGTTCCCCACCGTGTAGTTCGACCATCAGCCGTCGAGTAACCGCCGAGATCGCGCAGATTCTGGATGCTCGCGAGCGGGATGTAGCGTTTCGGATGTAGCGTTTCGCTCATTTGAATATCCTAGTCGTCTGCATTTCTGACATGATGACGACTTTCGTCCCGTGCAAGCAACTCCTTTGATTCACGCGCAAGTAGCTTTATCACGCGCTCATTGTCAAAGCCCAGTAGCTGCAACCCAGAAATCGAGTGTGCTACTTCCCGATACTCTTCAATCAATCCGTCCCGAAGGCGACAAATGGAGACGCCTTCGAATACGGCGCGCTTGCCACGCGCCTCGGGGAGTTTCGAATCGTAACTGAAAACATAGCGCGCATAGCCGACCGATCCCGCTTCCACCGGCGTGTGCATATCCCACACCAGATTCTCTGAATCCCGATGAAAATAATTCTCTATCATGTCTTTGATGGCTTGCCCCTGGAAGGAGCCATAAAAACAATCGTGGTAATAACCATCTTCGGTGAAACACGCCGCGACGGCGGCACCATCACCGCGACAGGCGCCGTCGGCGAGGCTGGTAATTAACGTTTCGAATGTGCTCACTAATCGCTCGCCTGTTTCTCAAGAGCGGCTGCGTCACGTCTTGTCTCAAGCTCAGCCAGAATTTCTGCATGACGTTTCCTGTCGATCTTATAAAACGTCATGAAGAAAATTGCGAGAAGGTAAAGCATCAGATACAGCGGGCCATTCATGAACAACAACCCAGTAAGCGTTTCCTCCGACAGGTTACCTACCTCGGCCTTTTCCGGAAAACCAATAAACGAGAGGCCAAATCCGGCAAGCAGTCCACCGATACCACTGGTCGCCTTGATCGCGAAGCTGCGCACAGAGAAGACTACACCTTCTGACCGTGAGCCGGTTTGATACTCATGCACATCTGCGACATCCACCAGTTGTGAATCTAGAATGATGGAGGTGACAGGCGTCACCAATGTGGCAACCAACATGGGTAAGAACAACGCAACAAGCAAAAATGACGATTCGTTGCCTGGAAACCAGTCGAGCATCTTCAGGATATGCGGTAACGCACCAAAAATGCCCGTGATTGCGGTTGTCATCATCAGAATTCGTCTTTTGTCCAGCTCTCGCGACAACCAGGCCAGTAGCGGCAGCGCGATAAAAACGCCAGGCATTTTCATGACCCCGGCAATCGTCATCTGCTCTGTAGACAGACCATAGACATATATATAAGCATAGGTGGAAACCACGCCCAGAATACCGAGACTCGCATAGATCGTGAGCAGACTCAGACAGGTTGAAAGGTAAGAGGGGTTACGAACCAGGGAGCCCAGTTCTCGGAACATCTTTCCGTAATCAACCTTTCTGCTGATATCAACATTATGGATGTGGGGAATTTGATCCATCGTCCCAAGGGTACACACCAGGATGGAAACAACGACGGTCACAGCCCCTAGTGAAGCCAATATAAAATACCGGGACTCATTCAGATAGCCGTTGGCGTATTCTGGTGTTGAAGGGAAAATCAGAAAATTGGTGATAATAACAATTAGGGTGGCAGTCAATGCCACAGCCACCAAGTTATAGCCAAAAATAGACGACCGCTCGTCATAGTCATCTGTCAGTTCAGCGCCAAGGGCATCGTGGGGAATATTATAAAAAGTAATGGAAATGCGCATAAGCACAAGAAAGACGCTTAGCCAGGCGAAGTACCCCATTTCACTGAGTCCTTCGATTGGTTGATAGAGGCAATAAAAGGCGATGCCCGCGGGTAGCGCTGCCGCAAACATCAATGGATGGCGTCTGCCCCATCGACATCTGAAATGATCAGAAAAAGCGCCGACAAGTGGGTCTGTAACGCCGTCAACGATGCTGGCGATCAAAAAAGCTGTGCCACATAACGCCGGTGAAACGCCAAGCACCTGATTATAAAACAGGACGGTGACAATGCCCGCCGCGACGACAGTGGCTTCCTGAAATGCACCGGATGCAAAAAACAACTTGGTCCGGACCGGCACCTTGCGCCGACGATTTATCGCTTCGCTCGCGCCCTCAACTGAATCGTTTTCCATATCGTTATTCACCTATTCATTTCCCATACGCAGCTTGCGACCGCCGCGGTGTCGACCGCGGCAATCGGCAAACGATGAACGTGTTGAGTATTGCGGCTACTCGTCGTCGAGTAACCTGACCGTGCCGCCATCGCCATCAACCTCAATCATCTGGCCGTGTTTGATGCGCTGGGTACAATTCCCTGTGCCAACAACTGCGGGTATTCCATATTCACGAGCAACGATTGAACCATGACCAAGGATGCCGCCAATATCGGTGACCAATCCTTGCGCATGCGCAAAGAGTTGGGTCCACGCCGGCGATGTCATCGGACACACCAGAATTGATCCGGGAATCATGTTGCTGAACTCCGACGGATTCATGATCACGCTGGCTTCCGCGATAATGCTTCCCGGACTCACCGGGACACCCATCAGCGAATCACTGGTGTCATCATTCTTGAACTGGGTTTCCTTGAACGCGATGCCCGGGCTTTCACTGGCTTCAGGAGGACAGGTTCCCGGCGGGTGCAGAAGCTTACGCCTCTCCCGCAGTTCCCTTCTCTCTTGTGCCAGCTCGCTAAGTTCCGGCTTCGCCTTGCCATCCACTCGAAACGCCATGGCTTCTTCCAGTTCAGCCGAGTACATGTGGTAGACATCATCGGGTTGTTTGAAGGTGCCAACCTCCACCATACGCCTGCCCAGCTCTGCCGCCATAGGTCGTAGCGCAGGCCATGCCATACCCAGTACGAAACAGGATTCTTCCCGCATGGGGTAGTATTTGGTGGCAAACCAGAGGCGATACCGAAACTGCCAGTACTGAAGTCCTTTAAGGAGTTCCCTGATTTCCTTCATGGCCTTCTCTTTCTTACGCGCCGCTTCTTCCTCATGCTGCTGCGGATCGTAATCCTCGCGTCTGATCATGTTCTTAAGCGTCACGAACAAGGCAGACGGATCTTCCTGCTGTGTCGGCTCACAAAAATCGAGACTGTAACCCTGATGGCCATATTCCTGAAGATAGGTGCCGATGTCCTTCAGAATCTGTTCGGTATCTGATCGTGCCTGCAACGCCGCCATTAACCGGGGTGCCGGGGTTGCCAGTGCCAGCAGCTTCAATTCATCGTCAGCCCTGAATACCTTGGCGATCTCAAAAAGGTCGTCATTGGCCTGCATGATCCGCGACTTGAATCCGCTCAGAAACTGACCGCTGGTAAAGCGGTGCTCAGGAAGGTTCTCTCTTAAAAACGCCTGTAGCTGATCATCGACGGACTTGGCAACGCCAAAGGTATGCCCACCGTTGCCCGACCAGTACCAGCCTTCGGCTTCGGTGAGCTCTTTGATCCCTTCCATCAATGTTGCATCAGAGGCGCCGGCAACATCCAGTGCCGTCCATTTGTCCGTTGCCGCTTCCAGTTCCGGCATGGCGCGTTCGCGCCAGTCACGGTGTTGATTGTCGTTGGTATAGGTTTTGTGGAATGCGGTGTATGTTGGCTCGTCGCTGTCTGGCACGGTGACCGCGTGCGGCAGGTTATCGCTGTTCAGTTCATCAGCCATTTGCTGAAACTCTGCCCGGTCATCGTCGGCCAGTTCGCTCAGAAACAATTCGAAATCATGCTTCTCCTGCTCCATCCCTTCCGGGGTGGCAGCAATTTTCTCACGTGCGGCACGCATACCGGCTCGCCATTCTTCCTTGGTACCGGTAATGCCGCCCGGATCCATGATCTGAAAAGCGAAGCCATGTAACGTGGCGTACATCGAGGCATCTTTCGTCCTGTCCCAGCGCAGCGCATAGCGGATGTAAAGTTCGTCGAACAGCTCGCAGGTGGGGTCAGGAATATTTTCTACAATTTGACGTCGAACCAGTGCCGGGACTCCTTCTTCCGGTGTCCACTCAACCTCAAGGGGCTGTGGCGGCAAATTGGTAATAGGTCGGGACTGCAGCAGGGAGATCTTGCCGTCGACTATCGCCCACTCAATATCCTGAGGCAGGCCGTCGTAGTTATTCTCGACTTCCAGTGCCAGTTCAACCAGATCGTTTAGCAGCGCATCGGACAGAGAAGACTGATCACGATCTGCGACTTCCACATCGGCGAGTTTGGTACCCTGCTCGCCATCTGAAATGATCATCTGTTCCTTGGGGCCGATCGTGGTCTCTTTGACGCTCTTCGATTCCCTGTCGACGATGAAGGTATCAGGCGTTACCTGCCCGCCGACAACCGCTTCACCCAGCCCAAAGCTCGCGTTAATGATCATCTCGGTACGTTCACCGGTTGCCGGATTGGCCGTAAACAAAATACCTGCGACATCAGCAGGCACCATAATCTGCACGACCACCGCCATAGCGACCGAAGCCTGCTCGATTTCATTTTCATGTCGATAGCTAATGGCCTGTGCGGTCCAGAGAGATGCCCAACAGTTACGTACTGCTTCTAACAGAGCATCCTCACCTTTAACGTTCAGATAGGTTTCCTGCTGCCCGGCAAAGGACAGACCCGGCAGGTCCTCTGCATTGGCTGATGAACGAACGGCTACCGCAGGATCACCACCAAGACTGGCATAGGTTTCGCGCAGTTGGTTAGCAACCGATTCAGATATCTCACAGGCGGTGATCAGCTTTTGGATGGCTGCAGATGCAGGTTCAAATGTGGCCCAGCCATTATCCAGTGCCGGTTTGGCAAGGGCGACAATCTGATCCTGCAGATTGTTTTCTGCGATGAAGGCGCGATACGCGTCAGCAGTAAGATGAAAGCCGGAAGGCACATCAAAACCGGCGTTGGACATCTTTGCAAGTGATCGGCCTTTACCGCCAATCAGCTCCAGCGAGTCGTCCATGGTATCCATGGGTAAAATAAAACTATCAGCCATTAGTTATCCTCCTCTGAGGGATTAATTCGTGTTGTTCGGGTGCAAAGATCCGACACCCTATCGCAATTGCCCAATCCTGAATAGAATCTGACCCCGATTATCAGACCCTGACACTCAGAGAGTTCCCCCAATAAAAGGGTTCTACGCCCGCAGGCCGCTGATGGCGCGTATCCCCGATTCCTACAAAACTATGTGGCAAAGCGTCATAATCAAGCCATTAACGATCACGAAACTGAATTCAACCAATACGGCATAACTATTCTTCTACGAAAACATACAGCCGCCGGCAAGGGTGTTGGCAACTGCAAGTATGATTAGTGCGGCAACCCACCAGACTGCCGCGGTGGCTGCGATGCCAATTAACCAGGCAAGCAGAAACGTGCCCATTGCTTGCACGATCAGTGCTGGTAGCGGGTGGCCGTTTGTAGGACTTATATTACTGCCTTTGTTCCAACCTGGCCCGAACAACTTTGACCAATACCAGAAACCACCGAGAGCGAAGGAGAGCGCCGCGCCTATCCCGATTACAAGCCAGTTTACATTGGTGTAAAGCAGTTCCATGAAATGCTCCGTTGAAAGGGTCTTATCCAGTAACAACTAACAACTGGCAAGGAAGTATTTAATCAGTTACTGGCACTCAATACTGTGAGAAAAACTCCCAGATAAGCGCCGTCGCACTGATGCCAGAGTGATCCTGCATTTGCTTGCCTTTGGTCTCTCCAACATACGGAGTACCTGGCCAATAATGGATAAATCCCTCGATTCGATAGAACCGGGCTTCGGCACCCTCGCCTTCAGGCCGGAAGATGTAAGCCGTGGTGTTTTCAGAGACTTTGACTGTCTCTTCTTTTGTCGCGTTGTTCAACTGCGCAAAGTATTTGACCGTCTCATGCGCAGCGGGCGTGGTCCCTCTCCCCTCGATGGGCACGACTGAGTCTGCAGTGCCATGAAGGTGAATCAATGGTTTGGGACCACTCGGTGCACAGCTGTCCACTGTAACGCCATCCATCAGTCCTGCAACGATACCGGCACCCCTGAAAGTATCACCAGCCTGACACATCAGGGTATAGCTCATATAACCACCGTTAGAGAACCCGGCCACAAAAGTACGCGCAGGATTCAGCTGGTACTTTCGCTGCAGCTGTTTGGCCAATTGTGAAAGGAAATCCACATCGCTGGCGCCGCCGTATCGATCATCTGCGATTTCGTTATTCCAGCGCAGCACCCCGTTAGTCATCGTCCAGGTACCGTTCCTGCAGCTAAAGTTGAAGCCGCTGCTGTCCATCGTTTCGCCTTCCTTGCAGGACTTGTGAGAGTCAGACTTGCTTTTGTCGCCCCACCCCGACGCATCTTTGTTAGAGCCGTCCTTGTCAGACACTCCCTGAAAATCGGACAGGTAAATGGTTTTCGGCAAACTTTGCGGATACACAACAACAAATCCATGCTGATCAGCAAGCTCATTGAAACCCCGGCCGTATGCCCAACCACTTGTCATGGTCATGCCATGGAGTACAAACAACAGTGGTGCATTTTCAGGGAGGTTCTCTGGCACATGAAGCTTATAGGTTCTTTTTATCTTATCCTGCATGAAGACATGATCCTGAACGGTCTCCTTCTTGTCTGCTGCATAAACGCCGGGGACCAGCAATAGCTGAGCCAGCAGACAAACTGCGAACGTGCGCAGAATCATGGTGTTTCCAATGGTGAGCTGAATTGGGGCTGGAGTTTAGCGGGCCACGGGGTCGGAGTAAAATTGAGCAATTCAGGAATCTTCCAAGGGTTCGTATCGAAAGACGGTGTTCGCCATGCAAACAATTGTAGGACGGTCACCCTTAGCCGACAGGCGAAGGGTGACTTAGAGGCCTAAGTAAGTGCCATTCTACTTTCGAGGCTGGCCTATCCAGAGTCCGTGCTGCTGCGCAACGATGTACTCGACGATCTTAGAGGCGGTGGGTAGCAGGGCCGCATGGGCCTAATCAACGACAATGCGGGTCGCTTTTTCTTCATCGAACCACCAGCCGTCCGGGAAAGGTGCCTTGTACATCTCATCAGGCAGTTCCGGACGGCCGAATTTATCCCAATAAACGATACGGGTGTCCACCCGGGCATCCAGCGGGATCTGATAATAGTTCCACAGCAGCACACGATCGAGCGATCGCAAAGCCGCCATGAATCGATCAGGAATTGGTGCTGCCAGCGCAGCGTCGACCAGCGCATCAACAACCGGATTGTCGATACCTGAATCGTTCCAACCGGTCGACGTGGAATGAAAGTAAGGTCGCAGTTGCCAGGTCGGTGGCATATCAATAAAACCTGGCAAGAGCATCGCATCGAATTCACCAGTTGCTCGGAGGTGAGCAAAGCCAGTGCCGTCTATCATGCGAATGCTCGCCTGGATACCCAGCATGGTTAGCGCATTCACGTACGGCAACAGCGTGCGTTGCTCGCTTTGCGACGCGGTAAGAAACTCTATCGCCAGGGGTTCACCGGTTGTATCCGAAAGGACGGCGCCTCGCATCTGATAACCAGCATCAGCGAGCAGTTGGCGGGCCTTCGACAGACCCTCCCGGTCGATACCTGCACCCTCAGAACGATGAAAGGAAAAGATCTTGTCGAACACCGCCGTTGGCAGTTGCGCGCGATAGGGTTCGAGTAGCGCCACCTCCGCTTCAGTAGGCAGCCCTGTTGAAGCAAACGCCGAGTTCGCAAAGTAGCTATCCGCCCGCATCAGTTCACCACCGTGGAGCGCCCGGTTTTGCTACTCGAAATCAAAAGCGAAAGCCAGCGCCTCACGCACTTTCACGTTATCGAATGGCGGGCGTTTTTCATTCAGCACCAGGCGCAACCCGGAGCCACGGCGTACGCCGGATGCGAGCGTTCCCTTTAGCAGCCAGCCACGCTCAACTGCGGAGACATCGTATGACGACAACCAGTGGCGCAAATCTGTCTCCGTCCACAGGTCAACATTTCCGGCACGCAGCGCCTCGCGAGCAACCGTGGCATCAAGATACTTGTCGAAACGAATCGTCTCGAAATTAAACCTGCCACGATTGACCGCTAGTTCACGCCCCCAGTAATCCGGGACTCTGGTATAGGTAAAGAATCGGCCCTGGGCCGCTTCGCTCAGTCGATACGGGCCGCTCTGCACAGGGAGCTCTATCGTCGCTTCGGTGAGATCGCGATCGCGCCAGTAGTGGGCTGGCGCCATGGGCATATTGACGAAGAATGGTAATTGCTTCGCTGCATCAAACTCGTTGTGAATAACAACAGTGAGCGGGTCTGGGGCATCGATATGGCTAACCCACCGAAGCATCGCTGCCCATCCTGAAGCGACGATATCGTCACGGAAAGTATCGATTGTATATTTAATATCCGTGGAGGTAATCGGCGTGCCAACGCGCTTCAGGACGCAGACGAAATACAATCCTACGCCCATCAGCGCTGACCGCTACCGACTCGGCGAGACTACAATAATAACCGGATAATTCATCCCCGGCGCGCTCAAGCAGCCTATCGTAAGACAGCTCATACCCCATTGGTTTGTACAAGGGTGATACGCTATCGAGTGGTACAGCGGTCGGCAGTACCAACTCGCCTCCCTTGGGCGCCTCAACGTTGACGTAGTCAAAATGCGTGAAGCCGCGAGGATATTTCAGTTTGTAGTTGGGTATCTGTGAAACGGCGTAACGAAACTCGAGAGAGTCCTCAGCGTGTAAAGTAGAGTCATCAGAGTCTGCAACCGCGAGGGGCGCCTGTTGCGTCCAAAGGACCAACAACAAGACGGCTGTTTTCTGCGTTAGCTGTAGATAGCGTGTCAACATACCAACTAGTTTCTGTCCCAAAAGACATTATTCTTCTGCAAAAGATACGACATTCCAAAGGAAATGGTTAAGAAAACAATAACCTGCAAAGAAACTAGAGGCACGATGTCGGGTTCTGGATATCCCAACTACGATATCCAAACTACGATGTCGAATAGTTTTCCAATTCGTCGGTTCGTATCAGGTAACGATCTTTATCTACGCCATCGGAGTAGGCGATTTTCATCGCGAGTCGCGGTGTAGCGGTTTGATTGGGGCCTGTGGTATGAGCCTCAAAACTGTCAAAAGCCAGCGCTTCTCCCTTGGCAAGGCTGATGAATTCCATGGATTGCTTCATCTTAGCCGCGGCAGCCGGTGGAATCGTAAGGGGAAAGCGGCCGGGGTCTGAATAGTCTTCGTCATGCTCGAAGACAGCACCGGTATTGAAGTCTGACATCCCGCTGACAGTGACCTCGTTATCTGGCGATAGAACCAGACCACCTTTTTCTTCGGTCAGGTCTTCAAGTGCAATCCACACAGAGAAAATGGTGGGTTTTGGGTCACGATCAACCCAGTAGGCCCTGTCCTGATGGAGCGCCGTTCCAGCCGCGCCCGATCCCTTAATAAGCAAAACCGCATGATCAACCACCGGTACTTTCAAATTAACAATATCAGCAATCCCGGGCCATAAATCCTGATGGAGCTGCTGCAGCAGGTCCAGGTTATTGTTTTCTGAATCGATACCTCCGAAGAAGTCCTTGCCAAAGGTGATAGAAGTGTCTCGCTGGGAGGCTGCAATCAGGTCATCAGCCCTTTCTACAACAGCATCAATTGCGCTGTTTGAAATACGAGATGGCAATCTGCTCCACATAAGGTTCTCCTGAAAAAAAACCAATACTGAATGATCATTCGCTCAATAACAAGAGTAGAGTACGGGGCTCCGCTCCCGTCCCCGAACAGCTGCAGGCCTATAGCTTTATTGCATCCCAGGCCATTTCAAATGCAGTTTCAATGTTCTTTTGCATCGCGTCGATCTTCTCGCTGGTTGATCCGGAAATAGCCGGCATCGCGCCGGAAAGAACCGGGATCGCTGAGAACATGACGGAGACGAGAATGTTCTCATCTACACTCTTTATGACTTTCTCCCTTGCACCGCATTCAAGCGCGGCAAGAAATGGTCGCAGGATATCAGAGGCCTTGGTGTCACTGACAAGATCGCTGTACGGTGAATTCAGGAACTGGGCGTGGTACTGCATGCGATCTCTCTTCTCGGCAATGAACTTGAAACTGTTGTCCCAGATCTTTCGAAACATTTCCTTGAGAGGCGATGATTCATCGAATCCTTCCATCGCGGCCGAAGCTTTCTGCCCATGTATTTCAACAAATATTGAAATCAGGAGGTCTTCTTTGTTTTTGTAGTAAACGTAGATGGTAGCGGGCGACACATTAGCTACTTTTGCTATCTTCGCTACCGATGCATCAACAAAGCCAACTTCGCTGACCAGCTTTATTGTGGCTTCAACTATCGCTTCCCTCTTCTGTTGATCACGTGGTCTCACCATTTTATCATTACTAAATGATCGTTCATAAAGTCCATGGACTTTCGTATTGCGTATCGGGAGCTGGCGCATGAGAGCACGAACGTGATGGCTTTACAAGCATCGGAAAATTACTCTATTGGGGAAACACACATGAAGCAATCGATATCAATCGTGTCATTGGGATTGGCACTAATCCTAACGGGATTCCCAGCTGCTTATTCGGCGGATAAAACCGAAGATGATAGCGGAGTTATCGAAGAAATCATTGTCACCGGTGAGCGCGGTAAAATAAGGTCTCTCGACCGGGCGATGACCGTTACCGGTTTCAACTAGAACATGATCCAGGAACTGGGCATCCAGAATACCAACGATATAGAGGTTCTCGTACCCGGCATACAGATCGGTAACCGAAGCCAGGGCGGCAGCAAGAGTGAGGACGGCCACATCGTGATACGCGGCCTCGCTAACGACCGCGCTGTCAACTTCTTCCAGGACGTGTCAGGGGCGGTTTATATCGACGGTGTTTATAGCGACAAGTCCTACGGTCTTGATCAGGGAGCCATGTTCGCCATTGAACGCGTCGAGGTAATGCGCGGCCCTCAGGGTACGACGGGTGGTAAGGCAGCCATTGGCGGCGCAGTCAGTTTCGTCACTAAAAAGCCGACCGCAGAGTGGGACCTGAAAGCGTCGGCAGAGTTCACCGATCAGACAACCCAACAGGTTAATCTTGCCTTTGGCGGTCCCATTGGAGAGAGTGACTTCTCCTATCGCCTGGGCCTGAGCCGTTTGACCGGCGATGGTCTGATTAAAAACGTTGGCAGTGGACCTGACGGAGACAAACCGGATCAGCTGATCTATTCGCCGCAGTTACGCTTTACCAATGATCGCTGGGATATCAACGCGCGTTACTCGAAACTTGAAGACAAAAGTCCTCCGCGAGTCTCTCTGGTTATCGGCGGGCGTAACACCGAGCAGGAGTTTGAGTTGGATAGCGACGGTAATCCCCGTTGTGAATTTGACCCCGAAACCCAGGCTACAACCAGCACCTGCACCACTGACCAGAACGGGAATATTATCTATTACATTAATCCGTTTTTTGGCCTGGGGCAGAACCCAGCGGTGGTAGACTGCCCGGGATACAACCTGGATGGTACTCGCGATCCGGGTTTCCCGGTCGTCTGTGATGGGGAAGATCTGCGACTGGCGGTTGAAACGAATGCCCCGATGTTCCGGAGGAACACCCAGGAAGCGATAACCCTGGAGGCGCACTACACCCTCAACGACACCCACGAACTGATCTACAAATTCGGCAATCGAGACACCCGGGAGCAGAACGTAAACGATGCCGACGGAACCAGTAGAGAAGGAGGCGGCGTCTGTTCTGCCATTCACCCTCGTGTCCTGAGCGGTGAATTGGTCGCGGGTCAGACCCACCCCTGATGTGCATTGGATGGCAGGGGTAACGGAGCCTACAGCGACAATATAACCGACCAACGGTTCACTTCGAACCAGGACAGTCACGAATTGTCTCTGGTCTCCAATAACCATGGCCCGTTCAACTACACCTTTGGCTTTACCTATATAGATGGTGACGAGCCTAATCAGTTAGCGCAGGCATTCAACGGCGTGGAAACCGGTAACAACAATAACAATATCCCGGTGTTCTATCAGGATACCTCCGCGCTATGTGAAGCGTCTCTGGAGGAGCGCGATCCTGGACTTCTGTGGAAAAACGCTTTTGATCCAAACGATCGGGCCAACAGCAGCACCGCTAGTAAATGGGGCTGTCACGGTTCTGAACCGGCAGCCAGCTACTCCGACATTTCTAACGGCGGTTCCCATGTCGCTGGTGGATCCATATACACGGCTTTCTACGCGAATGTCGAGTCCACCTCCAAGGCTTTGCCGAATATGTCCTGAACGACCATTGGAAGGTGTTTGGCGGCCTTCGCTACAACGACGATCACAAGGAGCACAACCAGAATGATTTCAGCGGTCTCTCCCCTGTCCGGGATGCAGACGGTGAGGTCATCTATTTTGAGACGTTTGTCCTACTGCGAAACAAGCATATGAACTACCGAATTGGTCTTAACCCCGATGGTAGAGATCCTAGCTCGGGAATAATCGTACCTGCTGACCGGACCTACCTGGATTCCAAGCGCAGAAGCTGGAAGGAAACGACCTCGAATGTTGGCTTCGAATACACATCTTCAGATGATCACCTGTGGTACGGTCGGATCTCCAAGGGCTATCTTCCTGGCGGTTTCCGAGGCTTCGCCCAGGGGCTTGCTGAAGGCTGGGATGCCGAAGAAATGATCAACTACGAAGGCAGCCTGAAGGGACTGTTTGTCGATGGCACCGTGCAACTCGAGCTTTCGGCTTACCACCAGGATTTCAGCGCTCACTGGACGCAGCACGGGCGCCGTTGTAGACCGGAGGAACTTGGAAGACCGGGGCTCTGTCTTACAAGACTGTGGACCGGTGAGACGATTGTTCTTGACGGTACTACGATCACAGGCTTGGAACTTCAGGGCGCATGGCAGATTAACGACAGGCTGAACCTGCGCGGCTTCTACGAGCTGATAAACTCCAAACACGCCCCTCACACGTCAGCCTATTGTTGTACTCCCGAGGGAGAGTTGCCAGCGGCGTCGACCATAACGGTCACAGACACTCAAGGTAACGAGCTTGTACTCAATGATACGGGTGTCAGGGACTTTACCGGTAATCAGTTAAGGAATTCACCGAAACACAAGTTTTCGGCGACCCTAACCTATGACGTGCCCATCAACCCCGACTGGGGAAGCCTGAACGTTCTGACCACCATGAGCTGGCGGGACAAGATGTTTATGGATGAGGCCGAGCTGGATATCTATAGCGTACCGGATTACACCCGCTGGGATATGCGCGCCAACTGGTTTTCACCGTCAGGGACCTATTCGGTTACCGGCTGGGTCACCAATCTGCTCGATCAGGTCGCTGTACAGAGTTATGGGCAGCGGAAAGGTAACGGTGTAACCGAAACTATTACAGGCACGGTAACAGGTGAGCGACGGATCGACATCACGTTCAACTATCAGCTGTAAGTGACCGGGGTCTTCTAACAGAGATCCTTAGATGTTTGAGAGACCGACCAAAGTAGCGTGGTCGGGCTTTTTTTTGCCCTGATCCCTTAACATTTGACGAACGTCAGGTCACACTGGCATCCCTCAAACGAATGAAAATAGTCAATGCAGGGACGACGCTCTAGATCTAAAACCTTTTGCGCCATGGTTGTCATCGGATGCTCGCTGCTGGTGCTCGGTGCCTGTACACGGGTCGAAGATCCGATAGCGGATGGGATTGACTCACCGGACAAAGACGTCGCTGAGTACCTTCAGGGAATGATCCAATCGGCTCGCGCCATGAAGAAATCTGCACTTGCGCGGGGTAGGCTGGCGATGGCCTATGATGCCAACGGCCTGCGAGAAGCTGCACTGGCGACCTACAAGCAAGCCGAGGCCCTCGACCCTGAAGACTTTCGCTGGCCCTACTTTATCGCTCATCTTGTTGCCGAGGATGGCGAGCACGAGCAGGCGCTGACAATACTGGAGCATGCGCTGGCTATTGACAAAGAATATGCACCAGCGTGGCTGTTTCAGGGTTCCTGGCTATTAAAAACCGAGCGACCCGACGACGCATTGATCGCCTTTAAACGTGCCACAAACCTGGAACCAGGACCTTCAGCAGATTTCGGTCGGGCGCAGGCACTGGTTGCAGCGGGCCGACACGCAGAGGCAATCGAGATACTCGAGCCGATATCGAAAAAATCGATGCACCCACAGGTCCATCGTACCCTGGGCGAAGCGCTCCGTAGTGTGGGGCGAACAGTGGAAGCCCGCGGTGCGCTGGCAAAGGGGAAGGATGCGGAACCGCTTACCTGGCCCGACACGCGACTCAAAGAAAGGGATGCCCATAGACGTGGTCATGCCAGCTATCAGCTGGCCCAAAGGTTGTCCGCATCTGGCAAGGTAGATGATGCGTTGAAAATCCTGGAGCGCCTTCAAGGCTATCATCCCCCGGAAAAGTGCGGTCAGGAGGAAGAGTTTTTTCTTGCCTGTAATCTTATGAATTCATTAACTATTGCGTACGACCGTACGGGCCAGCCCAGCAAAGCGTTGGAGACAGTTCAACGAGGGCTCTCCATTAACCCTAAATTCATCCCCTTTCACTTTACTATCGCCAACCTCTACCGACAGGAGCGCAGGTTGGAAGATGCCCTCAGCCATGTGGACCGAGCCATCGAACTCAATCCATCCAGAGGCTATGCGCATGAGCAGCGAGGACGTTTGCTCTTTGGGCTTACCAGATACGATGAGGCAAAATCTGCCCTTGAGACAGCTTTGCAATTTGAACCCGCGAAACGTACGACGTTGTTCTACCTGGGGCTTACGGAAATGGAGCTCTCGAATTGGCTAATCGCCGCAGGCCACTTCCAGCACACGACCAGGATTGAACCGGACTCTTCACTGGGTTATGTATTTCTCGCACGAAGCCTTGGTGAATTCGGCCGCTTTGAAGACGCATGGCAGGCACATCGTAATGCGCAGCAATATGGCGCAGAACCAGGTGAGCTTCGCGCTACGGAACTGCGCATTAGGGAACTCGAAGCGAGGCCAAGCGAATGAAACGACGAGCGGTATTGTATGGTCTAGTCATACTGGTGTGCGGATGTGCACCTTCCGAAGCACCGTGGTTTACCGAGGAAGCAAATAAGCGTGGTATCGACTTTGTGCATCACACCGGGTATGACGGTCGGCCCATGATGCCAGAGATGGTCGGCGGTGGTGTCGCATTGGCTGATCTCGATGGAGATAGCGACCTTGATTTGTATCTGGTGCAGAGCGGTCGGGTCGACAAAACGCTTGCCCCTGAAAACTCTGCGAACCAGCTCTATCTGAACAAAGGCGACGGGTATTTCGAGAAAGCAAACGATGCCGGCGGCGCCGGTGACCGGGGCTACGGTATGGGCGTGGCAGCCGGCGATTATGACAACGATGGTGACATCGACCTGTACTTAACTAATCTCCGCGGCAACGTACTGTTGCAAAACAATGGTGAAGGTCAGTTCACCGATGTGACACAAGCAGCCGGGGTAGGCGATACCAGTTGGAGTATTGCCGCCACTTTTCTTGACTTGGACGCCGATGATGATCTGGACCTCTTCGTTGTTAATTACCTGCACTGGTCGAAGAGCATCGAACAGGATTGTTACGGTAAAGCCTTTTTTATCACCTACTGCGGGCCCACGGTCTACGAGGCGCCCGCCATGGATCGACTGTATCGGAACAACGGCGACGGGACGTTTACCGATATTACGAAGGATGCCGGTATGAACGTCGCTTTCGGTAACGGTCTCGGCACCGTAGGCGCTGATTTCAACAGAGATGGATTGATAGATATCTTCGTTGCCAATGACACACTGGTTAATCAGTTGTGGATCAACCAGGGCGATCTCACGTTTACCGAAGAGTGTCTGTTGTGGAGCTGCGCGATGGATTCCAACGGCATCGCAAAAGCGGGAATGGGTGTTGCCTCCGCCGATGTGGACGACGACGCTGACCCTGACCTGCTTGTGGTCAATCTTGTCCGCCAGAGTGATTCATTCTTTCGCAACGAGGGCGACTATTTTTTCGATGCGACGGGACGTGTAGGCATTCGCCCGATCAGCATGCGCTACACGCGCTTCGGCGTGACACTTGCCGACTTCGATAACGATGGCCGCCTGGACCTGTATGAGGTCAACGGCAAAGTGGAGATGCAGGAACCCGCTGAAGGTGATGGATTTGCCGAGCCCAACACCCTGCTAAAAGGATCCATCAGCTCCGAGGGCGTCCGATTTGACGAAGTAAAGCCCCAGGGCGGTGTCTCCCCTGCCCTCATTCATACCAGTCGCGGACTGGCGGTCGGCGACGTAGACGATGATGGTGGACTGGATGTCGTCGTAACCAACCGTGATGCTGCACCGTACTTGTTGATGAATACTGCAGAGCGAGGAAACTTCGTGCGCTTTCGTGTGCTCGCCGGCTCGCGTGACGCGTATGGGGCAACTGTATCGGCAACGGTCGGATCGATTAGAATGAACCGGGATGTACAACCGTCCGCAAGCTATGTTGCGTCCAGTGATCCCAGAGTGCATTTCGGACTCGGGGCGTCGACCACGGTAAAAAACGTTAGCGTGCGCTGGCCAGGTGGCAAGATCGAAACTTTCGGCGATTTCACGGCCGGCACCATCTACACGTTACGCGAAGGCGCCGGTCATCAGGATTGAGAAACACGGCACTCAGTACTGCGAGAAAAGCTCCCAGATAAGGTCTGTCGCGTTGATACCGGAGTTATCCTCCATCTGCTTGCCTTTACTCTTTCCAAGGTACGGGGTGCCGGGCCAGTAGTGGATAAATCCCTCGATTCGATAGAAGCGTGCTTCGGCGCCCTCACCCTCAGGTCTGTAGATGTATGCGGTAGTGTTTTCAGAGACTTTAACCGTCTCTTCCTGCGTAGCATTGTTTAACTTTGCAAAGTATTTCACCGAATCATGTGCTGCGGGGGTTGGCGGATCGCCCTCAATCGGCACCATTGAGTCTGCTGTGCCATGAAGGTGAATCAATGGTTTAGGTCCGGTGGGTGCACAGCTATCCACAACGATACCATCCATCAATCCGGCGACGACGCCGGCGCCTCTGAAAGTATCTCCCGCTTGACACATCAGCGTATAGCTCATATAGCCGCCGTTAGAGAACCCGGCGACAAAAGTCTTGTCGGGATTCAGCCGATACTTTTGCTGCAACTGCATGGCCAACTGTGAGAGAAAATCCACATCGCTGACACCGTCGTATCTATCATCTTCATTCTCGGCGTTCCAACGTACCATCTCAGTCACCTCAATCCAGGCCAGACTACGCAATCCCAGAAAATCAGTGAGGTAGATAGTTTTTTCCAGACTCTGCGGATACGCCACAACAAATCCATGCTGGTCTGCAAGCTCGTTGAATCCCCGACCGTAAGTCCACTCGCTCGACATCGACATACCGTGGAGCACCAACAACAGCGGCGCGTTATCAGCCAGGTTCTCTGGTACATGAAGTTTGTAGGTTCTATCTATCCCGCCATGCGTAAAGACATGATCGGGAACACTCTCTGCCGCATTAGCGCAGGAGCCCAGGAAGAGCTGAGCCAGTAGATAGGTTGCGAGTATTCGCAGAATCATGGTGCTTCCGTTTGTGGGAGAAGGTACGAGTTTGACTCAATCATCCTGGAGAATCGAGACAGTACCGGCGTCGCCATCGACCGCGATCTGCTGTCCATGTTCTATTCTTTCGGTGCTTACGCCTGTTCCCACCACTGCCGGGATGCCGAATTCCCGGGCGACAATAGAACCATGCCCAAGAATGCCGCCAATATCGGTGACCAGACCTCGGGCATGAGCAAAAAGTTGCGTCCAGGCAGGTGTTGTCATGGGGCAAACGAGAATTGAATCGGGTTCCATCTTGTCGAACTCGGCCGGCGAGTTGATCAGACTGGCGGATGCAGTCACAGACCCGGGGCTGACCGGGATGCCATTAATGGTGTCGCTATTGGGGTCGTTCTCTACTTGCACTTCCGATATCCAGATATTGCCGATGACCCACGGTGGGATGGCCGAGGGCGCGCGCAACCGCTTGCGGGCTTCTCGAAGCTCTCGTTGTTCGGCGGCAAGCTGGCCGTAATGCGGCAGGGATTTTCCCTTCCCTCCCGCCTCGGCACACCCCCTTAGCTCAGCCATTCGCAGATAATAGGTATCATCAGCAAGCTTAAAGGTCCCGATATCGACCATACGGCTGCCGAACTCCGCAGCCAGAGGGCGCAGAACCGGCCAGCTACTCCCAATCGGAAACAGAAGATTCTCTCTGTAGGGATAGTAACGATAGGCATGCCAGATTCGATAGCGAAACTGCCAGTAGGTCAGGCCCGATAGTTCCTGTTCGACCTTCTTGAACGCAGCCTCACGCTTCTCAGTCGCGTCACGGTCGTGTTGTCTCGGATCATAGTCCGGGTCACCCACCATTGTCTGGAGTGTCGCCATTACCGGCGACGGCTCATCCACGGGTGGCGGTTCAACAAAGTCCAGGCTGTATCCCTGATGGCCATAGGTCTCCAGGTAGGCACGGATATCATTCATAATCGGGGCCGCATCGGGATGTTTTTTCAGCTCTTCGATAAGCCGCGTATTCGGGGTAATCAGGGTCAGTTCGCGGAGTGACTCGTTGGCCTGAATCCGTTTGGAGATTGCGCACAGATCTTCATTGGCCTCCATTAGTCTCGATGGAAATCCACTCAGAAACATGCCGCTGGTCAGGTTTTGTTCCGGCAGATTCTCTTGGAGAAAAGCGTTCAACTGCTCATCGCAGGTCTTGATCACGCCGAATACTTTCCCGCCGTTTCGGCCGGACCAATAACGGCCCTCGCCGTGAGCCAGTTCACGAATTCCTGTCAATAACTCTTCATCTGATGCAGCGGCAGGGTCGATGTCTCGCCATTTTTCAATCGTTGCTGCCAATTCAGGCGCGGCCCTTTCGCGCCACCCCCTGATGTTTTCATCGCAGGTTATGGTCCTGTGATGAGCAAACATCCGCATATTCTCGCTCTCGGGCACCGTGAGACGCTGGGGCAGGGTTTCACTGTCCTGCTCTTTTGCCATTGCATCAAACGCATCGCGGTCTTCCTTGTTCAGAGCATCACGGAACAGCGCCATATCGTCTTTTGCCAGGGCGTCCTGTTCCGGCGTTTTGGTCCCGTCCCTTAGCATCTGAAACAACTCCTGGGAGGCCTCCTCTTCCGTTCTACCTGATTCGTCATTCACGCCGGGTATCAAGAACGCCTTGGACAATGGACCAACGGGCTCAGGCCGGAAGTCCTGCCGTTGATAGGCGATACCATTCACGGTTACATACAATGGTCCAGACATCGTCTGTTCCCACTCTTCAGAATCCGCTCTTCCACCCGGCTGTTCCAGCTGCATGCCTTCCCACAGATACAGCTCTTCGAACAACGGACAACACGGACCTGGAATGTTCTCAACAATCTGGCGTCGCACCATCACCCGAGCAGGTGGTGTGGGCTCCCACACATCAGGGATCGGCTGCGGCGGCAGATTGGTGATTGGACGCGATTGCAGCAAATGGATGTGGACATCGGAGCCTTCAGCCGGGGAGCCCGAGGGGGTACCCCTCGGAAACGTAAGCGCCCACTCGATATCCTGCGGGACGCCACCGTAGTGCTTCTCGATACTTAACGCGAGTGATCCCAGCGCTTCGAGTTCACCTTCCGACAACGAGGATTCATCCCGCGCATCTTCGGTAATGTCTTCCAGACGAACACCCTGATCCCCATCGGAGACAATCTGCTGTTCTTTGGTACCGATGGTAGTTTCTTTCGACTTCAGTGATTCACGATCCATCACAAACGTATCAGGCGTTACCTGCCCACTGACGACTGCCTCGCCCAGGCCAAAACTGGCGTTGATAATAATCTCAGATCGTTCTCCCGTAACGGGATTGGCCGTAAACAAGATACCCGAAACATCAGAAGGGACCATCAGCTGAACAACCACCGCCATGGCCACGGCATCCTGATCAATACCCATTTGATGCCGGTAACTTATCGCCCTCGCCGTCCAGAGAGACGCCCAACAGTTTTGCACTGCCGCAAGCAAGGCTTCCTCACCGCGAATATTCAGATAAGTATCCTGTTGCCCCGCAAAGGACATGTCCGGCAGGTCTTCTGCGTTAGCGGATGAACGGACTGCCACCGCCGGATTCTCCCCATCCAGTGCCGCATAGGCCTTAACGATTTCATCTGCTATTTCTTCTGGAAATTCCGGTTCGCCGATCAGTGCCTGAATGGACTCCGCTGCCGCATCGAATGACAAGGTGTACTTGCCGATTTCCGGTTTTGCCAACTCGATAATCTTTGTTTGCAGATCGTTCGCTTTTACAAAGCTCCTGTAGGCCGTGGTGGTAAGGTAAAACCCGCCCGGCACATCGAATCCTGCGCTCGTCATACTGGCTAGGGATTGGCCCTTACCGCCAACCAGGTCCAGTGTGGCCTCGGTAGTATCAAGGGAAAGTATGTGAGTATCAGTCTTCAATTTTTTCTCCTCTAATTAAACGCAGATGAGACCTAGAGTTTTATTGCAGCCCAGGCCATCTCAAATGCGGTTTCAATGTTCTTTGGTGTCATTCTGAGATTCTTGGCGGTTCTGGTGTTGGATAGCATCGCAAGCGGATAGAAAGTGAAGGCCACCAACATATCGAAATCCACCTTTCTAATGAGTTTTTGCCTGGCCGCTTCTGCCAGCGCTGACCGGACCGGTTGAAACATGGCGTCACTTTCCGTGTTATCCACCAGATCATAATACGGTGAGTTCGCGAATTGTTCGATGTATTGAATATAACCCTGGTACGTTGAGGCGAACCTAAATGAGTTGTGCCATACCTTTTGAAATGTTTCTTTGATAGGTGCTGATGCTTCGAATCCTTCCATCGTCGCCGAACTTTTTCGCTTTTTAACCTCAATGTATATTGAAGTTAAAAGATCCTGTTTGTCTTTGTAGTAGATGTATATTGTCGCTGGCGATACGTTTGCGGCTTTCGCTATCTTGGCTGTCGATGCTTCGGCGAAGCCTGTTTCGTTAACCAGCGCAATTGTGGCATCGAAAATTGCTTCCTTCTTTTTTTCATCCCGTAATCTCATCAGTTAATAATAAGTGATCAGTCAGTTATTATAAAGAGTAAATTTGCGCGGATGACCCCCAATTGAGGTGGAGCATTAATAACCTAACGGCAGTATCGTCTCCGCAAGATAACGGCCATTCTTTAGCGTTGCCGCGTCGGGATCTTCTCTGGCTGCGTCCGACTCTTCCTCGAATACAATCCAACCCTCGTAATTCGCTTCATCAAGCATCTTCATCAGCCGGGGAAAATCGATGCTGCCCTCGCCGTTTGGTGCCCACTTCTTGTCCTCGGTGATGTCCTTCATGTGCACGTGGCCGATGATAGACATATAGGTGGTGAAGATTTCATAGACATCCATATCTCCATTCGCAATATGTCCAGTGTCCGGACAATACTTCACCACCTCTGGATCCATCTGATCCAGCATGACCCGATAGTCGCTGTCAGTGATAAAAATCGAAGTGGGATACGAGCTGGGATGTAGCGCACAGGCGATGCCCCGCTCGGTGGCCATGCGCCCTATTTCGTTATAGCAGGCCATGGCATTGCGCTGACGTTCCAATAGGTTGTCCCGGTCTCTGGAGTAATGAGACAGGCTGAGCCTGGGCTCGGGAAAGTGAGAGATAAAGTCGAATGTCTTTCCCGCTGCTTCTTTTTCTTCTTCACTTAATCGCGGGCTTTCACCAAAACCTCCGCCAAGCGAGGAGGCAACCAGTGCCAGGTCGTATTCCTTCAGCACTTCCGCCATCATCCCCGGGTCCGTGCCGTACTCACCGGCCATACGCATGGAAGTTTCAATACCGGCAAGCCCTGCCTGACTGATGACCTTACATAGATGCGGAATGTTACCTAGGTATTTGTCACCGGACATGACCCAACTGTAGCTCTCACAGCCGTACTTGAAGTTGCTCATGATTGGTTCCTCCTGGATCTATCCATCGTTACGGTGTGTACCAGATGGGCGAACTGTAGGCGCGCTCCCGGGTAACCATCTGAATCTCTTTCGGTAAATCCCTTAGATCGTAGTACGCCGTATCGTAAGCCGTCCAGCGTGGCGTAGGAATCTCTAAAACACGAACGTAATAGAATGCTGCTTCGTCCGGATCGAAATCCGGGTCTATCCACATGGCCGACAATTCAGGATCGCCAATTGTGTTGGTATACGACGGCCCGTCAACCGTGTTGCCGACCGGGTCTACCACTCCCTTTTCATCGACTATTCGCCCATTCGATACCGCAGCGTTGTAGATTTTCTCGTGCGTCACGCCGTCAGCGTCGAGCCAACCCTTGATCACCTGAACACGATCCAGGTTAGCGCCATCCGCATCTCGGGTGGCTCGAATCAGCAAATGCGGCGCCTTTTTTTCGGGTGCACGGGTTAGATCACCACCCATGGGAACGCCCCCCTGATAGCCAATGCGCGCCAGGTTTGGATTGAGCGCATCCTCGCCCGCATAGTCCCAGCCGCCAAAGACACGTAGTGTTATTCGCGGTCCGGTCGTCGCGTAAACCTCTCGACGTTGCATGGCATCGAACAGCGCAGACCGGGTGTTCTCCTGCGCCCATACGGCGGCGTAGCCCGAGGCAGTCAGAAACCATGCATTGGCGACACGATGTCGGCTTGGTTCCGACAGGGTACCTTTACCCCAGAAGTTGTCTTCATCGGCAGTAGCAAGCGACGTGTGCGAATCAGTGCTGCCGATCATACCAAACTTGAATGGGTTCTCACCGAGCTTGGCCTGCTGGGCCAATCCTGTTTTCAGACCTGAACGCGAATATTCATTTTCAAGCCGTCCTTGCCAGTTACCCATATCGAATCCATTCCAGGTCTCATAGTCCGCGAACTCGTCTGTTGGCGATAGCTGCGGGTGCGCCTCGCCGTCACCTTTGATCTGCGTCACCTCGTAGACTGGCTCCCAACGGGAACGCGCTGCTGCGTACTCTTTCGATATGGGTGACCCATCCGGTCTCTCAACGTTAAACATCCCGCCGTTACTCAAGTTACCGTTGTGCGGAATAGCGAGCGCCCTGCCGCCTGTCCTCGCTTCGTAGTCAGACAGGAAGTTCCACAGGTCCCTGACGCTTTCGCTGTCACTAGCGCGAAGCGGTAACACCTGATTTGCCCTGGTTGCATCGTCCGCAAAAATCACGTTGCGGTGCAGGCTCGGGTATTTTCCGCGCACGCCGAAGGTCCACTCATAACCGATGAATGCGGTGAACTGTCCGGGCCGATTGTGACGCTCCGCATTGGCCGTCACCTGCTCCCAGACAGAACGACGAAGCCCCGGCGTCTCCGCGATCCCCTCCAGTGCAACCCTGGTGTTTTGCGAATATCCGGCGAGACGGTTCAGCGCTTTCTCAGAAAATTCGGACTTGCCAGCAGTCCTGGTTTTTGTGGAGGCCGCAGACTGCGCTGCCTCTTTGCCTCGTTGAACGTTGGTATCCCCTTTGCGGCTGAGTAAGGCGAATTTTGGATTGAACAGTCGCACAAAAGCCTCGACGTCTTCTCCGGACAGGATGTCCTGCACCGGCGAAGGATTATCTGCAATGACCTTTGCTGTGCGCCTACCGGGGGCGGTTGCCAGCGCATCAGGGTCGCCACCGGCTATCATTGGCATGTAGCCCATATTCCCCGCATGATCGGTCACTACGAGAAAATCCAGAGGACGATGCAGGCGCACCTTTAGTCCGTTATGGGCTTTAATCGTTTCACCCTTGGCAAAACGGTAGGCATCGTCAGGGCTGATGCGGTTCCAGGAGGACCAAGCATCCCAGGAAAAATTGGTGTGTACGTGAGTATCGCCCCAGTAGACACTTGTTGGAAATGTATCGTGAACAGGTGGCGAGTAGGACTGCTCTGACAGCGCAGGTAGCACCGTTGTCGCGACCAATAGCGCTGCGAAGATCTTCAGCCCGCACCTACACACGGTTAACTTCCACAAATCCGGCTACTCACGGGGTATACCAAATCGGCGATGTATAAAGGCGCTCCTGCGTCATAACGGGAACGTGCGGACCCAGCTTCGCGCTCTTTCTGGCCACATCGAAGTCTGTCCATCGCGGTGTTGGTATCTCCAGCACCCGTACGTAATAGAACGCATGTTCCCTGGCGTTGAAATCCGGATCAGTCCACACGGTTGTGAGTTCCGGATCACCGATACGGTTGGTGTAGGTGGCATCATCAGGATTCACGGTATTACCCACCGGTTCAGTCTTGCCCATTGCGTCAGTTTTTCGGTCATCGGACAGCGCCACGTTGTAGACCTTTTCCAGCAACCTCCCCTTCTTGTCGCGCCATCCCTTAATTACCTGGATACGATCGAGATTAGCACCATCCGGGTCTCTCACCGCATGAATAAGAAAACCGGGTGAGCGGCGTTTGGGTGCCTGGGCAAGATCTCCGCCCATGGGAACGCCCTTGCGGTAACCGACTTCAGTCAGATCTGGTTTAAAAGCATCGTCTTTCTCAAAGTCCCAGCCACCAAATACCCTCACAGAGATTCGTGGCCCGGTGCTGGCAAATACCTCCCGGCGCTGCATGGCATCAAAAATGGCCTGACGGGTATTCTTATTTGCCCAGACACCCGCGATACCGGCCGCATTCCAGACAGCGCTCGCGACACGCAATGCACCCTGCTTGCCAAGATAGTCTTCTTCCTCAGCGCTACTAAGGCCAATATGTGAATCGGTGCTACCAATCAGACCGACCTTAAAGGGGTTGACGCCGAGTTTCGCATGTTGACCAAGCCCGCGCTTGAGGGCGCCTCGAGCGTAAGAGCCTTCCAGAGGGTTCTGGTTTTTTGTGTCACCTTTGGCGCTACTCTTGGCACTACTTTTGGTAGTACTCTTAGCATTGCCTTTAGTGCTACTTTTTTTGGCGTTGCTCTTTGCACTAACTTTTTCGGGACTCTTAGTGGCCTTGCCGCTACCTTTGGCACTCGCTTTACCGGCGCCCTTCGTATTTGCTGCCGTCTTTGGGGCCTTGTATGTCATGCCCATCTTTTCAAAGTCGGCGAATTCATCATCGGGTGAGAGATCCGGATGCGTTTCACTATCGCCCTTGTATTGCGTCGCCTCGTAGATCCGCTCCCATCTGGACCGGGTCTTTGCGTAAGCCTTGTTCAGTGGGTTCCCTGAAAAGTCCAACAACGAAAACATGGCGCCGCCACTGAGGTTGGCGTTGTGCGGAATCGACATGACACGGCCGCCGGTCTTGTTCTCATAGTCCTCAAGATACTGCCACAGGTCCTCCGGGTCCGCGCTGTCAATAAGAGAGTAAGGCACCACCTGGCGGGTTTTCTCAGCACCATCAACGAACAATACGTTGCGATGCATCATATACAGCGCGGTCCACTCATAACCGATAAAGGCGGTGAACTTACCTGGGTCATTGTATTTCTCGGCGATAGCTATCACCTCTTCCCACATGGAACGAACAAACGCCGGATCGTTTGCCAGAGGCGCCTTCCAGTCACCCTTGGCCTTACCCATCATGGTGAGAACATGGTTCTGCTCTGCTTCGGTTTTGGCTGCCACCAAGTCGCGTATCCATAGATTATTCTTGGACTGCGCAACCTTCAGCTTCTCCCCCGCTTCTGTCAGTTTTAACGCTTTTCCCGCCTCAAGTGCGGGACGCACCCCCAGGTTCTCGGCATGGTCTGCGACCATGAGAAAATCAAGAGGCCGGCGAATTCGTACCTCTTTACCGTTGTCGGCAATAACCACATCACCACGCGCATACCGGTAAGCGGTGTCGGGGGTAACACGTGTGCCAAGTCCATAGGCATCAGCGGACAGGTAGGTATGTACATGGGTGTCACCCCAGTAGAGATTTGTCGTTCGATCAGTTTCGGCGACCGCACTATTGCAGACCACCAGAGCAAGCAAACCAAACCAGATATTGTTCTTCTTCAAATTACTTGCTCCCTTCTTTAAGGATGGAAGTTAACAACATAACACCCGGCCAATCCACCTACGTCAGGGTTGTGTTAAGTCGAACTCAAGGCGTATACCAGATAGGACTGCTATAGGCCCGCTCCTGGGTAACCATGGGGATCGCTTTCGGCAGATCCTTCAAACCATAGTGAACTGCATCGTAAGCAGTCCAACGCGGGGTGGGAATCTCCAGGACACGAACGTAGTAGAACGCGGCTTCGTCTGGCTCGAAATCGGGATCGGTCCACACCACGGCTAGTTCGGGATCGCCAATGCTGTTGTTATAGGACGGATCGGTCAGGTTAACCGTATTACCCAACGGAGCAACATTGCCCTGCCGGTCCATTTCCCGATCGTCGGAAAGCGCCACATCATGGACCTTCTCAAACAACGCGCCCGTCGCATCCCGCCAGCCCTTAATGATCTGGACCCGGTCCAGGTTGGCGCCATCCGGATCCCTGACCGCGCGTATCAGAAAGCTGGGAGCACGACCGTTTGGCGCCGCGACCAGGTCTCCCCCCATGGGAACACCCCTCGTATATCCGACTTGCGCGAGATCGGGTCGCAGGGCGTCATCATCAGTAAACGCCCAACCGCCAAAAAAGCGCACGGTGATGCGTGGACCGGTGGTTGCGTAGGTCTCTTTGCGCTGCATCGCGTCGAATAAGGATGCTCTTGTATTTTCATGCGCCCAGACCGCCGCGTAACCTGCAGCGCTATAGAACCAGGCGGACATTCGGTATGTACTTGGCTCATTAACCGCCATCTTGCCCCAGAAATTATCTTCGTCGGCGGTTGCGAGTGACGTGTGGGCATCAGTACTGCCGATCATGCCGAATTTAAACGGGTTAGTGCCCAGGTTAATGCCAAGGTCGAGACCATTCATCAGGGCCGGACGAGCGTAGCTGACCGCTTTCTGTTCACGAGTCGGATTCTTGTCGTTGACCGGCCAGGTCTCGTAGTCGGCAAACGCATCAGTTGGCGAAACCAGCGGATGGGTTTCACTATCCCCCTTGATCTGCGTTACTTCAGTGAGCGGCTCGAACCGCGAGCGTAACTGTGCGTACTCCCGGGTAAGTGGCTGACCATGAAAGGTCGTGAGCCTAAACATGTCACCCCCCAGGTTGGCATTGTGCGGGACAGAAATCACGCGACCACCCGTACGATCCTCATAGTCCCGCAAATTGGTCCACAGGTCTTCAGGATTGATGCTATCGAAACTGGAATAGGGAAGAACCTCGCGGGTACGCGCCGCGTCGTCCTGAAAAATCACGTTACGGTGAATTAACCTTGGGCTCCACTCATAGCCAATAAAGGAGGTGAACTTTCCGGGATCATTATGGCGTTCAGCGGTGGCAATCACGTCATCCCATACCTCACGCATGAAACGTTGATCAGCACCGTAATCATAGGTTGACCATAGTTGCTTGATGGCACCCGAGTGCTTGCCTAGAGCCTTTATTGACTTGTCAGTCGGCGCGTTCAGGGCCTCGCGAACGGTGCCGGGAATGGTCCGCAACAGCCGTACCAGTGGTTTGCTCGCCTCTTTCTCGAGCAGCAGCGGATTACCCGCTGCCATATGCGGCAGCACACCAAAATTCTGTGAGTGATCCGCCACCATGAGGAAGTCCAGCGGACGGCGCAGACTCACTTCCTGTCCGTTGTTGGCGATAACCGTCTCCCCTTTAGCGAAACGATTGGCATCATCAGGTGTCAGACGGTTACCTGAACCATAGGCGTCCCAGGAAAGATGAGTGTGAACATGGGTGTCGCCCCAGTAAACACTCGTCGGGAAAGCGTTGCCGACCGGCGGCGAGTAGGATCTCTGCGCGAAAGTCGGTAATACCATCGACGCCAGCAACAGCGCGACCAGCCTGCTTAGGGGGCACTCGCGCACAGCGGTCATTACCGTGGCATTGACTATTGCCTCTTTCCTCTTTTTATCCCGCAGTCTCATGCCCCATGAATAAATGCTGATCCACAAACTGTCAAGTGTCACGGCGACCACCTCTCGCACTTGGGTGATCAGTAACTACCCCACCTACCTTGCAATTAGTTTAATGATTACTCACTATCACGCGATTCAGCGACGAACGCATAAGGAAGGATGAATGTTAAACTCCTCAGTGATTCTCATACGCTCACTGGTACTGGCAGTGCTTCTTTTAACCCTGCCACTGTCCGCATTTTCCGAACGACCCAATATTCTGTGGATTGATATCGATGATCAGTCTCCCTGGTATAACGTCTATGGAGACAAGACAGTCAGCACACCCAATCTGGACGCATTGGCGAACGAGGGCGTTGTTTTCGAACGCGTTTATGTAGCAAACCCTATTTGTGGACCCAGCCGATCAGCCATGATCACCGGCGTCTATCCTATTCGTGCCGGAACCCATGATATGCGTGCCGGGCGGGTACCCGAATACCAGATTCATCTGCCTGAAGAGATCACCACCGTGCCGGAAATAATGCGCAAGGCAGGCTATGAAACCTACAACGCTCACAAAGACGACTATAACTTTGCCTATGATCGGCACGATCTGTATTCATTTGGTAATCCGCCGCACCCTTACTCACCCGGGAGTCGTGACGACGAAGCCGGCAAAGGTGGCGGCAAAAAAGGTGGCGGCAAAGAGGTGAGCAAGAAACAACTCATGGAAATGGGTTTCACTGCCGAGAAAGCGGCTGAAATGTTGGCACAGCTTGATAAGGATAAAAGTAAAGGTAAAAACGCAGTCAACTACAAAGGATTGCGAGGTAGCGGATCCTGGCGTGACGTCAAAGAAGGCCCATTCTTCGGACAGATGTCCATTCCCGGGGGTAAGAGTGTGGACACGATAAATGAGCAGCTTCGCTCGTTCGGTTTGGAGCCGGTGGATCCCGCAGACGTCAGGGTACCGGCGCAGTATCCGAATATCCCTCAGGTCCGGCAACACGTTGCCGATCACTACAATTCCGTCCAGCGCACTGACCACAAGGTTGGGGAATTAGTACAGCAGTTTAAAGAAGAAGGCCTGTGGGGAAACACCGTATTTATCCTCTACAGTGACCATGGCTCGGATCTGCCCAGAAGTAAGGGCTACGTCTATAAGGAAGGCCTGCATGTCCCATTTATCATCGCAGCACCCGGCATGGATATCATTGAGCCTGGAAGAAGAAGCGACCTGGTAAACCTGATGGATATTGCCGCGACGACGTTAGCACTTGGCGGTGTCGAGGTCCCCGAATTCATGGACGCCAAGGATGTCTTTGCCAAGGACTATCACCGGGAGTACATCTATTCATCTTCAGACCGCTGGGGCAACGTGATCGACAGGACGCGTTCTGTCATGGGTGAACGGTTCCACTACATCAGAAACTTTAAGCTGGACCGACCGCTGTTTAACTGGGGGTCATATGAAATGGTCTCTAAAATGCGAGACCCGGATGGCAAGACCACCAGCTTTATGGCCATGCGCCGTATGGCTGACGCCGGCGAGCTTAAAGGCGCTCAGATGGCGCCTTATGGCAAGCGGGTCGCCGAGGAACTTTACGATCTCAAGAACGATCCGGATGAGGTGAACAATCTGGCTGCAGATCCTGCCTATAAAGAACAGTTAACCAAGATGCGCAAAGCCTTGCTGTATTGGATAGCTGACACGGATGATAAGGGACAATATCCCAGATCCGCCGGGGCGATGCAGGAAATAACCGACCGCTTCCCGCCAGACTGGTTGAAGAGCGCCGAGTTTCTTAAATGAAACGTCTCATCGTACTGCTAGCCGTCGCACTGCCTGCCGCAGCTGAACAACCCTACTCTCCCTACGTTGATCGAGACTATCCGGAAAATGTCTACTGGGGTGATACCCATGTGCATACTTATCTCTCTGCGGATGCCTACGGCATGGGTACACGCACCACGCCCGATGAGGCTTACCGCTTCGCAAGGGGTGAAACCATCCGTGCCACCGGCGGTGACGATGCCAAACTGCGCCGACCCCTCGACTTTCTCATGGTGTCAGACCATGCAGCGAATATGGGGGTAGTGCCTGCATTGGTCGCTGGTGACGAGCGGCTCCTTGCGGCGAAAGAACAGGAGAAACTGGCCGACGTACTTGCCGATTTGTCCGAACTACCCGCGCTACCCGATGTATTGCGAGCAAAAACACAGGAAGAATTCATCGCCGGCGCCACACCACTCCTACTGGGTAAGGTCGGTGGCAATTTCGGCATAGATGACCGGTTCAAACGCGATGTCTGGAAGGATGTCGTCGCTATTGCAGAGCGTTACAACGACCCGGGTACATTCACGACCTTCGCCGGATATGAATACTCACCATCGGGATTGCACCGCAATGTACTGTTTGCTGGCGGACCAACTGACACCCTGCAAACCCTCCCCTTCTCAAATCAGGATAGTCAGAACCCCGAGGACCTGTGGGCTTACCTCGAGGCATACCGTGAGATGACCGGCGGTGATGTCATCTCCATTCCGCATAACAGCAACATCAGCCGTGGCAGCATGTTCATGACCTCGACCCAGGAAGACAAACCGATAACATCGGACTATGCCCGTATACGGTCGAGCATTGAACCCATCATTGAAGTGACGCAGATTAAAGGAGACAGCGAGACCCATCCGCTGACGTCTCCCAACGATGAATTCGCGGACTACGAGCCCTTTGATCAGGATTTTCCATTTGGGTGGTCTATCACCTTTATGGGTTACCGTCTCTACCAGGGCGTCAGATGGCTCCTGGACAGCCGTTCCGAAGAAGACATAACACGTGCTTCTTATGCACGTTCAGCGCTGCAGACTGGACTCGCCATTGAGGCGAACACCGGTGTGAATCCCTATAAATTTGGCATGATCGGTTCAACCGACTCTCACACTGGGCTCGCCACGGCGGACGAAGACAACTTCTGGAGCAAGATGGGTCCCGCTGAGCCCAACCCCTATCGTGCCGCCACCCAATCGTATTTTGCCTCCTCGGGGTATGCGGCTGTCTGGGCAACAGAAAACACCAGGCAGGAGATCTTCGCGGCGATGAAGCGACGCGAGGTTTACGCTACGACCGGACCTCGAATCACCCTACGTTTTTTCGCAGGCTGGGATTTTACCGAGGACCACGCTCAGCAAGCGGATATCGCACCAGCGGGCTATCGTCTGGGCGTTCCCATGGGCGGCGACCTGTTCCAGAGCGAAGAGACAACGAACAAAGCCCCGACGTTTTTGATACGAGCAACCAAAGATCCGGAGGGCGCCAATCTTGATCGTGTGCAAATCATCAAGGGCTGGCGTGACGAGAGCGGCAAGCTGCAGGAAAAAGTTCACAATGTCATCTGGTCAGGCGATCGAAAGTTGGATAGCAATGGCGCGCTGCCATCCGTGGGATCAACCGTCGATCTCAGCGATGCCAGCTATCAGAATACAATCGGCAGTCCTGAGTTATCCACCACCTGGCGTGATCCAGATTTTAACGAGGCTGAACGCGCGGTGTATTACGTGCGTGTTCTGGAGATCCCCACGCCTCGATGGACCGTATACGACGCAAAATTCTATGGGCAGGAACTCCCACAGAACTCACCTCTCGTTACTGAGGAGCGCGCCTATTCTTCGCCGATCTGGTACACACCAGAGTAGGTTCGACGGTTTCTTTGCATCCTCGGACGTGTGTTTGACACCAACTATAAGGGCAATGCATGATCAACCGACGTAGCTTTATCAAGAGTGTGGGCGCTGGCGCCGCCGCTACGCTGATTCCTCCAAGACTGGCTCAGGCAGCTAAAGGCAAACACACCAATGTCATACTGATCATGTCGGACGATACGGGTTACGAGACCTTCGGCTGTTACGGATCAGAACAATACAAGACGCCACGCATTGACGAACTGGCAGAGACAGGCCTGCGATTCAATCACTG